>OGCQ01000143.1_pt1 | contig 138937 bp, 126 predicted proteins | sample 1570161 | NCBI WGS metagenome assembly OGCQ01 (sample SAMEA4384402, study PRJEB24528) | human gut metagenome
AAGACAGAGGCCTCTCACGCCTTTAACATCGGTTCGAATCCGGTACGGGTCACCAGCAGTTCTTAGAAAGCAGTTGACAGGAAGCACGGGATGTGCTAGGATAAAGCGGTTAGAAGCCGGAAGGCTTTTGACAATAAACGATGGTGAAGAGCCATCCATATGAGTTGGTATTGATTGCTGTGAGGGTCCACCTGTTCCCATCCCGAACACAGAAGTTAAGCTCACAAGCGCCGACAATACTTGGCGGGTGACTGCCCGGGAAGATAGGTAATGCCAACATTTGAAAAGCTCCATCCGATTGGATGGAGCTTTTTCATGCTCTTTTTTCTGTTGAAACTCCCCCTACGTTCGGATGGGGAGTTTTTGTTATGCTCCGGAAAGGAACTGCACAAACCCGGGCGTTGTTGCATATCCTGACCAGAGGTGATATTTTGGCTATCGTGAGAACCGATGTACCAATGACCTCTGCGCTTTGCGAGGAAACGATATTAAAGTTAGTGGATACATATCCCTTTCTGCGGACAGAGGTGCTGACCACCACGGCGTTTGGTCGGCCGGTGCGAACCCTAACCGTCGGGAAGGGTGACCGGAAGGTGATCTATTCCGCTGCACACCACGCCAACGAGTGGATCACCACGCCGTTGATTCTGAAATTCATAGAGGAGCTTGCAGAGGCGGTTCAGAATCAGGGGCGGCTTTACGGTGTGGAAGCCCGGAACATTGTCCGGGCGGCGACCATTTATACCGTGCCGATGGTTGACCCGGACGGCGTGGATCTGGTCACGGGAGCGATCGAAACCGGGACATTGCAGTACGCGGCGGCGCAGCGGCTGTCGGATAGCTACCCGCAGATCCCGTTTCCGGAGGGGTGGAAGGCAAATCTATTAGGTGTTGACCTGAACTTGCAGTATCCGGCGGGATGGCTGCGGGCGCGGGAGATCAAGTTCTCTCAGGGCTATACCAGACCCGGCCCCCGGGATTATGTGGGCCGCGCGCCGCTGAATCAGCGGGAGTCCATTGCCTTGGCAGATTTCACACAGGAGATCGACCCGGCGCTGGTCTTGGCGTATCACACGCAGGGGAAGGTGATTTACTGGCAGTTTCAGGATTACGAGGTTCCCGGCGCCCAGGAATTGGGGGAGGAATTTGCGCGGCTCAGCGGTTATGAGCTGGCAGATACGCCCTATGAATCCAGTTTTGCAGGGTATAAGGACTGGTTCATCCAGAAATTCCGCCGGCCGGGGTATACCATCGAGGCCGGTTCCGGGCAGAATCCCTTGCCCATCGAGCAGTTCCCGGAAATCTACCGGGACAATCTGGGAATCCTGGTGACGGCGGCGCTGGGGTTACCACATTAGGAATGGTTTTCTTCCCGCATCCTTACACGCCTACGTCCATGCGGGACTCGAGAACCATGCTGTCCCCGGTGAGCGGATGGGTGAATTCCAGCCGATGGGCGCAGAGCATCTGATAAGTCAGTCCAAGTTCGCTGGAAAATCGACGAGATTCTTCCGTGCCGTACTGCGGATCGCCCAGAATCGGGAAGCCCATGTAGGCACAGTGTACCCGCAGCTGGTGGGTGCGGCCTGTCACCGGGCACAGCGCAAGCTTGCAGATTTGTCCGTCCCGGTGAAGCACCTCAAATTCCGTCACGGAGGGCTTGCCCTCGGGGCTGACCTGCCGGAGAAGGCTGGGAAGGGGCAGGCGGGCAATGGGGGCATCGATTATGCCGGTATCCGTGTCGGGGCCGCCGAAGGTGAGAGCGTGGTAGGTTTTCTTCACCGCCGCGTCCTGAAGCGGCGCGTGGAGATGGGCGTTCTTTGCCAGCAGGACGATGCCGAAGGTGTCCCTGTCCAGCCGGGTCACGGGATGAAAGGCGGATTTCTCACCGCTTCTGCGATAGTAACCGGCCACGAGATTGGCAAGGGTTCCCTGATTCGTCGCCCGGGAGGGATGAATCAGCATTCCGGCGGGCTTGTCCACCACCAGTATGCCCTCGTCCTCGTAAAGAACCGTCAGCTCGCCATCCTCGGCGGGGTATTCCGGCTCCGGCTCGTCCAGACGGACGGTGATCACGTCCCCTGGCTGAACGGGATAATTTGTATGTTGGGGAAGTCCGTTGACGCGGATACCGTCGCCCCATTTCAGGTGATTCATCAGGCCGGAGGACATGTTCAGTTCCCGGCGCAGAAAGGAAGAAAGCCGTCCGCTCCGGGCGGCGGTATGGGTCAGTTCCATGAGACGGCCTCCTTAAGAATTTTGGCAGGAAAGTGTTAACGGTTTGTCCATATCTCCCCATGTTCCCTGTGATATAATCGGGAAAAAGGAGGGATTTCATGAGAAGACTGGCCGGATGGACGCTGCTTTTCGTATTCGTTCTGAGTCTTTTCGGGTGCGGAAAAACCGGGGGCGATATGCGCGTCAGGGGGATCGACTCCGAAATTTATACCGATGAAGACTACCTGGCCGCCGTGCAGGCGGTGATCGCCGGATTCCGGGATTTTCAGGGCTGCACGCTGAAGGAAATCTCCTACGCCGGGGACGAAACCGTCCGCAAGGAGCAGGAATACATTCTGGGTTTCGGGGACTACGACGAGGGAATTGTCCTGCTGTCCTCCTTCACCGTAGATGAACACGGCGGCGACGGCTCGTTGGAGCCGAACCACACTTACACCCGCTGGGGCTGGTATCTTGCCAGAAAGAACGGCGGAAAGTGGAATATCGTAACCTGCGGTTACGGCTGAGCACAATCGTAAAAAGCCCGCTTCGTTCAGAAGCGGGCTTTCGTGGCTTTTATACTCAGTTCAGAGCAGCCTTGGCCTTATCGACAACAGCAGCAAACGCGGCGTTGTCCTGAATCGCCATCTCGGACAGGCTCTTGCGGTTCATCTCAATACCGGCCTTCTTCACGCCGTTCATGAAGGTGGAGTAGTTCATGCCGTAGGGAGCGACAGCAGCGCTGATACGGGTGATCCACAGGCGGCGGTAGTCACGCTTCTTCTGCTTGCGGCCAGCAAAAGCGTAGTTGCCGGACTTCATGACCTGCTGCTTGGCCATCTTGAAGTGCTTGGACTTGGAACCCCAGTAGCCCTTTGCCAGCTTCAGGGTAGCGTTTCTTCTCTTGCGCGTCATCATCGCGCCTTTCACTCTAGCCATTTCTCAGTATCCTCCTTCTGCCTTACTTGTAGGGAATCATTTTCTTGATTGCGTCCACATTGGTCATATCGGCATAAGCGGTCGCACGCAGATGGCGGGTACGCTTGGTAGTCTTCTTGGTCAGAATGTGGCTCTTGTAGGCGCGGGCTCTCTTCACCTTACCGGTCTTGGTCAGGTTGAATCTCTTCTTCGCACCGCTGTGGGTTTTCAGCTTGGGCATAGGTAGGTTCTCCTTCCGTAATCTAGTATATCGTGGTTGCGTTATTTGCTGTTCTTGGGGGTCAGGAACATTGCCATAAAGCGGCCTTCCAGCTTGGGGTTTTTCTCCATGCCGGCAATTTCAGAGCAGCTCGCGGCGAAGTCCATCAGCAGCTTCTCGCCCAGGTTGGTGTGCGCCATCTCACGGCCGCGGAAGCGGACGCTGACCTTGACGCGGTTGCCGTCGTTCAGGAATTTCTGAGCCGCCTTGACCTTGGTGTTGAAGTCGTTGGTATCGATGCTGGGACTCATGCGGATTTCCTTGATCTCCACGACCCGCTGGTTCTTCTTGGCTTCCTTCTCCCGCTTCTTCTGATCGAAGCAGAATTTGGAATAGTCCATGATCTTGCAGACGGGAGGGGTCGCGTTGGGAGAGATCTTCACTAAGTCCATGCCCTGTTCTTCTGCCATGGCATTGGCCTGAGCGGAGGACATAATCCCCAGCTGTGCGCCGTCGGCGCCGATGAGCCGGATCTCCTTGTCCCGGATTTCCTCGTTGAGCTGATGATCTAATTTTGCGATGGTAAGCACCTCCATTAACAACAAAAAAGCGGATGCCAAAGCACCCGCACCAACCCCACCTGCCCCTCGCGGGAAAAGTGGAATATGAACCGTTTCGCGTCTGCTGACGGTGAGGCGGATGTTCAGCCTTCTTTATCACCCGGATATTCTAGCACGGTTCAGGGCGGTTGTCAAGAGAAATTTTCTCCCCGGAAAAGACAGATTGTTTTCATAAAATAATCTAAAGAACGCTATTGACAATCAAATGACCATATGATACAATCAAAGAACAGAAGAGAGGAGGAAAACATCATGCAGTGGACAATTCCCGGTACGACCCTTTTAGGGCAGCGGGAGGACGCAGACCGGGTGGACAGCGTATTTAGGGCGCTTTTTCTGGCGGGCGGACTGACCCTCAGTCAGGTGTCCGGCATCGCCGGACTGGAGCCCTACACCGTTCAGAACTGGGTCAAGCGGGGCTTTCTTCAGCCGCCCCGGGGAAAGCGCTACGATATGGAGCAGGTCTGCCGCATCCTGAACATCAATTTGCTCAAGGGGGCGCTGACGCTGGAGCAGGGCTGCCAGCTGATCTCCTACATCAACGGCGACCTGACCGACGAAAGCGACGATCTGATCGACGACACCCTTCTGTATTTCTACTTCGTCCGTCTGGCAGCCCGGGCGCAGGACTTGGGGAACAAGGATGTCTGGGACGTTGCCCTGAAAGAGGTGACGGCGGGCTACCGCGAGCCGATTCCCGGCGCGAGGGAGAAGCTGGAAAGGGTGCTGAAGGTAATGCTCACCGCATGGCTGGCCGGCCGGCTGAAAGCTCAGGCGGAGCAGATGCTGACGGAACTATCAATTTAAAAGGAGAATAAAGCAATGGATGAAAACGGAACCTACAGCTGGCCGGGCGGCCAGAATACAAGGCCAAAGAAAAAGCCGGACTTTAAGCGAGCCGGACGCACCGTGATCGCCGTCGCGGCAGCGCTGCTGGTGCTGGCCGTCGCGCTGACTTGCTTCTACACCGTGGATGACAAGCAGCAGGCGGTGGTCACGACTTTCGGCAAGGTCACGAACGTCACCGAGGCGGGCGTCCACTTCAAGCTGCCACTGGGTATCCAGAAGGTGGAGAAGGTGGACGTGAATGTCTATCAGAAGATCGAGCTGGGCTATTCCAGCAGCGGAAACAGCTACGAGGTCAACGACAGCGAAAGCACCATGATCACCGGCGACTACAACATCGTCAACGTGGACTTTTTCGTGGAGTACAAAATTTCTGACCCGGTGCAGTACCTGTATTCCTCCAATGAGCCGGAACTGATCCTGCGCAACCTGATCCAGAGCCAGATCCGCAACGTGGTGGGTTCCTCCAGCGTGGACGCCGTTCTTACCGACGGCAAGGAGGGCATTCAGATGCAGGTCAAGGAGCTGGTCACGGAGATCCTGAAGGAATATGACATCGGCCTGACGCTGGTGGACGTAAAGATTCAGGACGCCGAGCCGCCCACGCAGGAGGTCATAGAAGCCTTCAAGGCCGTGGAGACCGCCAAGCAGCAGGCGGAGACGGTCATCAACGATGCCAAAGCCTACCAGAACGCCCAGCTGCCGCAGGCGCAGGCTCAGGCCGACCAACTGATCCAGAACGCGGAATACCTGAAACAGAAGCGCATCAACGAAGCCATTGAGAAGGTGGCCATGTTTGAGGCCATGTATTCCGAGTATGCCCAGAACCCCGCCATTACCCGCACGAGAATGTATTACGAGGCCATTTCTCAGGTGCTGCCCGGTGTGAAGCTCTACATCAACACCGGCGGTCAGGGCGGCGATGTCCAGATGCTCCTGCCGCTGGAATCTCTGGTGGGAACCGAAGGAGGTAACGCAAAATGAAGAAAAAGGGAATTTTGATCGTGCTGCTGGTGCTGGCGTTGATACTGGCTGCCGGCTCCATGTTTACCGTGGCCGAGGACGAGTATGCCTGCACGGTACGGTTTTCCAAGATCATCGACACCACCAGCGAAGCGGGACTGCACTTCAAGCTGCCCTTTGTGGACAGCGTAAAGTATTTCACCGATGCCACCCAGCTCTATGACATTCCGCCCTCCGAGGTACTGACTTCCGACAAGCAGAACATGACCGTGGACTGCTACATTCTGTGGAAGATTTCCGACCCCAAGCTGTTCTACCAGACCCTCGGCTCCACGGCCAAGGCGGAGGAACGGCTGGACGCCATCACCTACAGCGCCCTGAAAACCGACATGGGCACGCTGGCGCAGGCGGACATCATCAACATGAACGACGGCGCCGAGCGCAACACCATTTATGACGACATCACCGTCAAGGTGGACGCCGCGGCCACGTCCTACGGCATCCACGTGGAGGACGTAAAGATCAAGCGCTTCGACCTGCCGGAAAGCAACCTGAACGCAGTCTACGGCCGGATGATCTCCGAGCGGAACCAGATGGCGGAGAAGTACACCGCCGACGGCAACTATGACGCCTCCATCATCCGCAACGACGTGGACAAGCAGGTGAACATCATCGTCTCCGACGCCGAGGCTGCTGCCGCCAAGCTGGAGGCCGAGGGCGAGCAGGAGTACATGCGCCTGCTGGCGGAGGCTTACGACACGCAGGACAAGAAGGACTTCTACGAGTTCTCTCTGGCGCTGGACGCGCTGAAAGCCAGCCTGAACGGCGACGAAAAGACCGTCATTCTGGACGCCAATTCCGAGCTTGCCAAGATCCTTATGGGCGGAAAATAGAGATCAGCTGAAAAAGCCCGCACATCGGTCGCTTGACCGGTGTGCGGGCTTCGTGCTTATAGCGTTATTTCCAAAGACCATCAGGGTACTTGCCCTCGTCGGTCATCCGGCGCAGGGCGGCTACCACCGCAGGCTTGTCGGCGGCGTAGGTCACGCCGTACCATTTGTCGGGGGAAGTCAGCACCGTGACCGTGGCCTTCTTCTCCGCGATCAGCTGGGACACCGCCAGAGGCAGGAAGAATTCGCCCTTGATGGGGTTCTCCGCCAGCGCCTTGTCCAGAAAAGCCGGGAAGCGGGCTTCCAGCTCCTTCAGGAAGCCGGGGGTGTAGCCCCACAGGTTCATGGACACGGTGGTGTCGGCGGGAACGTCCACCCAGTGCTCGCCGTCCTCGGTGAAGTGGATACCGCCGGGGTACTTTTCCACACGGGTACGCTCGTCAATGCCGGTGAGATGACCCTTGCCGTCGGTGACGCAGATGCCCCGGGCGACGCTGCCGTGGTCCGTCACGGTCTTGCCCAGTTCGTAGCCCACCATGTAGTAATCGTAGGTGTCCTTATCCTGCGCGCGGCAGAGGGCGTCGTAAATCACCCGGTAGGCGGAGGTGCCGTAATAGTCGTCGGCGTTGATGACCGCAAAGGGCGCGTCGCCGATGGCCTCACGGGCGCACAGAACCGCGTGGCAGGTGCCCCATGGCTTGGTGCGTCCCTCCGGTACGGTGTAGCCGGCGGGGATATCGTCCAGCTCCTGATAGGCGTAACGGATCTCCATGGGGCATTTTTTCAGCCGCTCGCCCACGGTCTCCATGAAGTCCTTGCGGATGGCTTCCTTGATGATGATAACAGCGGTATCGAAACCGGCTTTGTGGGCGTCATAAAGGGAATAGTCCAGAATCGCTTCGCCCTGACTTCCCACAGGGTCGATCTGCTTCAGTCCGCCGTAGCGGCTGCCCATACCGGCGGCCATAACGACGAGAATAGGTTTGCGTGCCATTCAAATTCTCCTTTTTTGTTTTTCGGCGGCACTATGGAGTCGGGCAGCGCCGCCTGCTTCATTGGGGTGGGTTCATTATAACGTGTAATTTCCCGTAAAGCAAGGGAAAGCGGAGCTTTTTGTGCATAGTGTCGAGAAAATCGGCTTTCTGGTGAAAAAAGAGTGGGGAACACTAGATAAGTTGCTCGAAATTCAGGAAAATGCTTTCCCTGCGCAGCTTGTCCCAGCGGAATTCCCCCGCAAGCTCCCGGGCGGAAACGGGTTCATTCCGCTCGATCAGCCCCGCGCTGAAAGCCAGCGTGCCGATGAGCCTTTCCGGGGTGACGCGGGCGCGAAGCTGCCCTAAATCCAGATCTTTGTCCCGCTTGCTCAGGCGGCGGCCGTCCGGGGCAAGGAGCATGGGGACGTGGGCATACGCCGGGTGGGGAAAGTCCAGCAGCTCCTGCAAGTACATCTGCCGGGGCGCGGAGCTTAATAAATCCATCCCCCGCACCACTTCGGTGACGCCTGCCTCCCCGTCGTCTACGGTGACGGCGAGCTGGTAGACGTAGACCCCGTCCGCACGGCGCACCACCATGTCTCCGCAGTCGGTGGCGAGGTTGCATTCATAATGCCCCTGCACCCAATCTTCCACCGTCCAGACCCTGTCCGGCACCCGAACCCGCCATGCCGGGGCGCGGTGAAATGTTGCCCGCTGCGCTTCCGTCAGATTCCGGCAGGTGCCGGGGTAGACGTAGGTGCCGTCGGACAGGTGCGGCGCGTTGACGCTGTGAAGCTGGCTGCGGGTGCAGTAGCAGGGATACAGCAGCCCCATTTGGGCGAGTTTATCAAAATACGTATCATAGACGGCACTCCGCGTGCTTTGGGGCGGCGTCTCCCGGTCGTAGTCCAGACCCAGCCAGCGCAGGTCTTCCCGGAGGATTTGCGCGTATTCCTCACTGGTTCGCTGGGTGTCCAGGTCTTCCATCCGGAGAACCATTTCTCCGCCCTTAGAGCGCACGGACAGCCATGCGATCAGCGCCGCGAAGACGTTGCCCAGGTGCATCCGCCCGGAAGGAGTGGGGGCGAAGCGCCCTACGGTCTTCAGCTCAGCCATTTGATCCACCACCAGATGATGCCGGCGATACCGGCCAGTTCCCCAAGGAGCAGCAGCACAAGACCGCCGGAACCTTTCTTCCGCTGCTTTTTCCGGCTTTTGCGGTCGGCAATATAATCTTCCGCGTAATAGGCGTCGTCGGTTTCCTCGTCGTCGTAGACCGTGCGGTCAAAGTCCACGGCGTAGTTGGTTGGGCGGCTGTCACGCCGGGTGAGAATTTGGAAATCCTCGTCATCCCCGTCAACATCTTCTTCGTCCCAATCTTCTTCCAGAAGCTCGTCTTCCATCTGCTGCAGGGCTTTGCCGGGGTCGTCAAAGAATCGCACAGTACATCACTCCCTTTGCCCGTTATTGTACCGGATAGCTTTGCAAATGTAAAGCGGATATTTCCTTTGACGTACAGGCTGCGCTCTGCTATAATAGACAGAAATGTGGAAGCTTGGAGGAAGACACCATGAGAATGAGAAAAATGCGGAATCTGGAACCCAGAATGGAAAAATGCGCCGCTTACCGAATCGATCAGCCGGAGACGCTCCGGGGCAACTGGCGGAGCCTGAAGCCGGACTGCACGGCACTGTGGGTGGAGGTCGGCTGCGGAAAGGGAAAATTCACTGCCGAGACCGCTCAGGCCAACCCCGACGTGCTGCTCATCGCCGTGGAGCGCTGCCGGGAGGCCATGGTGGTGGCCATGGAGAAGGCCAGAGATATGGAGCTGAAGAATGTATTCTTCATCGATATGGACGTGGCCAAAATGGAGGAAATTTTTGCCCCGGGGGAGATCGACCGGCTGTTCATCAACTTCCCCGACCCATGGCCGAGGAAAAAGAACGCCAAGCGCCGTCTGACCCACCGGACATTTCTGGACAAATACTGCCGCACCGTCCGGGAGGGCGGGGAAATCCACTTCAAAACCGATAACGCCCCCCTGTTTGCCTACAGTCTGGAAGAATTTGCCGCCTGCGGTCTGGAAGTGAAGAATGTCACCCATGATCTGCACAAGGACGGCATCGCCGGCATCATGACGGGGTACGAAGAAAAATTCCACGCCCTCGGCACCCCCATCAACCGGTGTGAGATCGTGTGCAGGCCCTTTGTCCTCCCCCCGGAGGAGAAAAAGCAGACAGAGGGACAGGAAGAGGCGTGACCCCTTTCTTCCCACAGGAGGAACCATTATGAGCTATTACGCGGGCAGCTGTGACGTTGCCGTGATCGGGGCGGGACACGCGGGAATCGAAGCCGCCCTTGCCGCCGCCCGGCTGGGCAATCACACCATTCTCTTTACCATCAATCTGGACGCCGTTGGAAATATGCCCTGCAACCCCGCCATCGGCGGCACCGGAAAGGGGCACCTTGTGCGGGAGCTGGACGCGCTGGGGGGCGAGATGGGCGCGGCGGCTGACCATGCCTGCATCCAGTACCGGATGCTCAACCGGGGCAAAGGCCCCGCCGTCCATTCCCTCCGCGCTCAGGCCGATCGGGTAAAATACCGGCAGTATATGAAGCACGTTCTGGAATTGCAGGAAAATCTGGAGCTGAAACAGGCGCAGATCGTGGAAATTCTGACTGCGGACGGCGCCGTCACCGGCGTGCGCACTCAGCTGGGGGCGCAGTACGGCGCGAAAGCCGTGGTCATCGCCACGGGAACGTACTTGGACAGCACCGTCATCACCGGCCAGAGCGTCATCCCCTCCGGGCCCGACGGGATGCACCCCAGCGTGGGACTGGCGGACAATCTCCGCACCCTCGGGCTGCACCTTCGCCGCTTCAAAACCGGCACGCCACCCCGTGTCAACCGGCGGAGCATCGATTTTTCCAAAATGGAGGTGCAGCCGGGGGACGAGACGGCGGAGCCGTTTTCCTTCCGCACCACCCACAAGGTCAACAATTCCGCCGTGTGCTACCTGACCTACACCAACGAGGAGACCCACCGCATCATCCGGGAGAACCTGTACCGCAGTCCCATGTATGATGGCACCATCTCCGGCGTCGGCCCCCGGTACTGCCCCAGCATCGAGACGAAGATCGTCCGCTTTGCCGACAAGCCCCGGCACCAGCTGTTCATCGAACCCTGCGGGCTGGACACCGAGGAAATGTACATTCAGGGCTTTTCTTCCAGTCTTCCCGAGGATGTGCAGCTTGCCATGCTGCGCACCGTGGCGGGGTTGGAGCACGCGGAAATGATGCGCCCCGCCTATGCCATCGAATACGAGTGCGTCGATCCCACCCAGCTGAAGCCAACACTGGAAACCAAACTGGTTTCCGGCCTGTACGGCGCGGGGCAGTTCAACGGCACCTCCGGCTACGAGGAAGCCGCCGCGCAGGGACTGGTGGCCGGCATCAACGCCGCATTGAAAATTCAGGGTAGGCTCCCTCTGATCCTCACCCGGGACACCAGCTACATCGGCACCCTCATTGACGATCTGGTGACCAAGGGGACGGAGGAACCCTACCGCATTATGACCAGCCGGTCGGAATACCGCCTGCTGCTCCGTCAGGACAACGCCGACCAGCGCCTGACCCGCATCGGCGGAGAGATTGGCCTGATCCCGCCGGAGCGGGTACAGGCGGTGGAGGAAAAATACGCGCAGGTGCGCCGGGAGGTGCAGCGGCTGGAGGGCAGCGGCATTCCCGCGTCGGAGGAGCTGAACGCCATGCTGGAGGGGAAGGGGACTGCCCCCGTGGCCAATTCCGCCCGTCTGGCCGACCTTCTGCGCCGCCCCCAGGTGAGCTATGCCGACATCGCTCCCTTTGACCCGGAGCGGCCGGAACTAAGCCTTGCCGTCACCGACGAGGTGGAAATTCAGATCAAATACGCGGGCTATCTGACCCGGCAGGAAAAGCAGGTGGAGGAATTCAAAAAGGAGGAAGCCCGTCTGCTGCCGGATGATCTGGACTACGCCGCCATTCCCGGCCTGCGGCTGGAGGCGCGGGAAAAGCTCGCCGCCATACGCCCGGTGTCCATCGGTCAGGCGGGCAGAATCTCGGGAGTCAGCCCGGCGGATATCGCGGTGCTGCTGATCTATCTGGAGCAGACAAATGGGTAGCAGACTGCGTGAATCCAACCCGGACGTGCAATCGGTATTTTTGCTGAAAAAGAATAGGAGCAACCATGAAACAAAATAGAAAACTGACGAAAGTCTTGCTGATGGTGTATCTGCTGGCGCTGACATGGATCATACTGTTCAAGCTGCAGATGGATTTTTCCAACCTGCGGGACATGAACTACAGAAGCGTCAATCTTATCCCCTTTGCGGGTTCGGGAATCGTAAATGACAGGGTAGACGTGTCCGAAATTCTGCTGAATGTCGCCGCCTTTGTGCCCTTCGGCATTTATGTTTCCATGCTGAAGCCCGATGGGGGATTCTGGAAAAAGGTTTTGCCGATTTTCTGCGTAAGCCTTTTTTACGAGGTCATGCAGTATGTTCTCGCAATCGGCGGGAGCGATATCACCGACCTGATCGGGAACACATTGGGCGGCGTGGCCGGAATCGGCGTGTTTGCTGGGCTGTACCGCCTGTTTGGCAAAAAGATCATCAAAATCCTGAACATTCTGGCGCTCATAGGAACGGTAGCCGCAGTCGCGTTTCTGGTGCTACTGGTCATTGCAAATCTGTAGACAGCAACAGCGGGTTGCTTGCCAGCGTGGGAATCCTGTGGTACAGTTATGCCAAGGAGGTGCTTTTCATGGATACAAAGGATATTTTGTATAACTTAAGAGCAAAAAAGGGACTGTCTCAGGACGAGCTGGCGGAAAAGGTTTTCGTCACGCGGCAGGCAGTGTCCCGCTGGGAAAACGGGGAAACGACGCCGAATGTGGAAACGCTGAAGCTGCTGTCAAAATTCTACGACGTTTCCATCAACACGCTGCTGGGTTCTCCCAGACAGCTGATCTGCCAGTGCTGCGGAATGCCGCTGGAGGATTCCACCCTCAGCCGGGAAACCGACGGCTCTTTCAACGAGGAATACTGCAAGTGGTGCTACGCGGACGGGGAATTTACCTATTCCAGCAAGGAACAGCTGATCGATTTCTGCGCAAAGCACATGGCAAGCGAAAGCTGGCCGGAGCAGCAGGTTCGCGCCCATATGGAAGCGCTGGTTCCTACATTGAATCACTGGAAATAATTGCAGAACGAAAAGTCTCTGCCCGACATCGTCAGGCAGAGACTTTTTGTATGCCGTTTGAAAGCAACCGCTTTACCGTCTTCCTCCGAAGGGGTAGCCGTTCCAGCCGCCGCCCTGGCTGTCGGAGGCGGCCTGCTGGGTCTGCTCGTTGGCCAGCGCCGACTGGACTTGTTCACCTACGGTGACGGTGAGTTCCATGGTCGAACCCTGACGGTAGACGGTCATGGTCAGCGTGTCGCCGATGGCGGCTTCGCTTACCAGACTGACGAGGTCGCTGCTGCCGGTGATCTCCGTGCCGTTGACCCGGGTGATGACGTCACCCGCCTGAAGTCCGGCCTCGGCGGCGGGGGAATCATCGGAAACGGCCTGAACGGCCGCGCCGGCGGGGATGCCGTAGAGCTGGGTCTGCTGGTTCACGTCGGAAACGCTGACGCCCACATAGGGCTTGGAGATGTAGCCCTTTTCAATGATGCTCTTGACGATGGAAAGAACATGGTTGATGGGGATGGCGAAGCCGATGTTGTCGATGGACGCGGAAGAGGACGAGGAGCTGGAATACTTGGCGTTGGTGATGCCGATGACCTCACCGTAGAGGTTAAACAGCGCACCGCCGGAGTTGCCGGAGTTGATGGCGCAGTCCGTCTGAATGAGGTCCATGGTCAGGGAATTGGAGAGGGTGACCTCCCGATCCTTGGCGCTGACAAGACCGGCGGTGAGGGAGAAGGTCAGCTCGCCCAGAGGGTTGCCGATGGCCACCACGCTGTCGCCCACGTTCAGGTTGTCGGAGTCGCCCAGAACCACCGGGGACAGCCCCTCGGCGTCCACCTTCAGGACGGCCACGTCGTTGCTTTCGTCGTAGCCGATGAGGGTCGCGTCATAGGTGTCGCCGTTGTACATGGCTACGGTGATGCTGTTGGAGTTTTCCACCACGTGGTAGTTGGTCAGGATATAGCCGTCCTCGGTGAGGATGAAGCCGGAACCGGCCGCGGCGGAGGTGGTCTGGAAGCCCCAGTAGTTGGTGGTGATGGAGGTGGTGATGCCGACGGTGGAATTGACGTTGGCGGCGTAAACCTCCGCGGCGGTCATCTCCTTGCCGGTGTCCACGGTGACGGTGTTCAGGACGCTGTTTTCCCGGATGCCCTGAAGCATGGCAGTCTCATTTTTGCTTGTCGTTCCGGTCTGGCCGCGGCTGCTTTCATACCAGATGACGCCGCCTGCCCCAAGAGCGCCGCCCAGCAGGGCGAACACCAGCGCCAGCGCGCAGATGCGAAGCCCCATGCGGTTTTTCTTTTCCCGCTTCTTCGGCGTGGGGGGCGTGTAAACGGGAATTTCCTGAGAAGGGGTTTCGTAAGAGTTGTTGGAATCGTAGAATTGTTCATCCATAATGGTTTGCTTCCTTTCATGTTTCATTGCCCACAGAATAGCACTTGATCCTGAATAGAATCTGAAAAAATCGGTGGGAGGTTGTAAAAGAACTGTTAACAAACAGGATTTCAGTTCCAATTCAGGATTATCTGGTATTATAATGAAAACGGAATTTATGGAGGCATGCAATATGAAAATTCTGGTAATCGAAGACGAAAAGCTGCTGGCCGATTCCATCAAGACCCTTCTGGAAGGGAAGGGCTTTGAGGTGGAGGTAGCTTACGACGGCGAGACCGGCGTGGAATATGCCGAGCTGGGAATTTACGATCTGCTGATCCTGGATGTGATGATGCCCAAAATGGACGGCTATCAGGTCGCCCGGGAGGTGCGCGCCAAGCGCTGCACCACGTCCATCCTCATGCTGACGGCAAAGTCCGCCGTGGAAGACCGGATCTACGGCCTGAATTCCGGCGCGGACTATTATCTGACCAAGCCCTTCGACACCCGGGAGCTGCTGGCCTGCATCAACGCCCTTCTGCGCCGTCAGGGCAAGCAGGTGGACGAGCTGGTGTTCGGCAATACTTCCCTTGACTTAGACACTTGTACACTGGTCTGCGGCGGGAAAAGCGTGCGGCTGTCCGCCCGGGAGTTTGACGTGATGCGGTTTCTGCTTCAGGCGCAGGATCGGATACTGTCGAAGGAAATGATCCTTGCCCGGGTGTGGGGCTACGACTCCAACGCTGTGGAAAACCACGTGGAGGTCTATGTGGGCTTTTTGAGAAAGAAGCTCAGCGCCATCAATTCCAATGTGCGCATTGAGGCCGTCCGGCGTCTGGGGTATCGTCTGGAGGTGGCGGAAGGATGATTCGCCGACTGAGAGTCAAATTCATCTGCATCAATATGGCCATCGTCACCGTTATGATGCTGGCGATTCTCGGTATGCTGCTCCACTTTACCCGCAATGATCTGGAACAGCAGAGCATCCGGGTGATGCAGAGCGTCATGGAGGATCGCGCCTATCCCAGCCGCCCGGGGAAATTTCCCAGGCAGGCGCAGCTCCCTTATTTCTATGTAAGCGTCAATACCCTGGGCGAGCTGTCCGCCAGCTTTGGCGGCTATTATGACCTGACGGACACGGAGGCCATTCAGCAGATCATCACCCTCGCGCTGAATTCCGACGACCAGACCGGCATCCTGAAGGACTACAGCCTGCGCTTTCAGAAGCGCACCACGCCCTTCGGGCAGACCATCGTCTTTGTGGATATGTCCAGCGAGCTTACCACCATGCGCAGCCTGACGAACACTTGCGTGATCATCGGCGTGCTGAGCTTCGCCGTATTTCTGGGGCTGTCCTTCCTGTTGGCAAGGTGGGCGGTGAAGCCGGTGGAGACGGCGTGGAACCAGCAGCGACAGTTCGTGGCGGATGCTTCCCATGAGCTGAAAACACCCCTGACGGTGATTCTGACCAACGCGGAGCTTTTGCAGGAGCCGGAGTATGACGAACAGGCGCGCAGCCGGTTCGTGGACAGCATCATGACCATGTCCCACCAGATGCGGGGGCTGGTGGAAAGCCTGCTGGAGCTGGCGCGGGTGGACAACGGAGGGCAGAATATGGTCTTCTCCCGCCTGAATTTCAGCGAGCTGGTGAGCGACGCCCTGCTCCCCTTCGAGCCGGTGTATTTTGAGAAGGGTCTGACGCTGGAAAGCAATGTGGAGGAAAACCTCTTTGTCAAGGGTAGTCAGCAGCACCTGAAGCAGGTGGCGGACATTCTGCTGGACAACGCATCCAAGTACGCTTCCGCCGATTCCACGGTGCGGGTTATCCTGCGGCGGCAGGGGAGCCACTGCCTGCTCTCCGTGGCAAGCGCCGGGGACGCCATATCCAAAGAGGACCTGAAGAATATTTTCAAGCGGTTTTACCGCATGGACAAGGCCAGAAGCATGAACCACAGCTATGGTCTGGGTCTGTCCATCGCGGACAGCATTGTCTCCAAACACGGCGGCAAAATCTGGGCGGAAAGCGCGGACGGGGTCAATACCTTCTTTGTCCAGCTGCCCACGGCATAAATATCCGGGACGGCACCGCCGTCCCGGCTTCGTTTATTCACAGACACGTAACAATTTTTTAAGAGTCCTTTCAGCTTCCGGTACTATAATCGGGTGTGAGTATGGGCAGTGCCCACCGGATGAAGCTCATCAATAGAAGGAGGAACCGCGTTGATTGAAGTAAAGCATCTGACCAAGCGCTACGGCAGTCATACTGCCGTGTCCGACCTGTCCTTCACCGTGGAGAAGGGGCAGATCTACGGCTTTCTTGGGCCGAACGGCGCCGGAAAATCCACGACCATGAACATTATGACGGGCTGTCTTGCCGCGACCTCCGGCGAGGTGGTCATCGGCGGCTATGACATTTTTCAGGACGCCGCTCAGGCCAAACGGCTCATCGGGTATCTGCCCGAGCAGCCGCCGCTGTATCTGGACAGAACGCCACGGGAATATCTGCGCTTCGTGGCGCGGGCAAAGGGCATCCCAGAGAAGCGCATTCCCGGGGAGCTGGACAGGGTCATGACCGTCACCGGCACACTGGATGTTGCCGACCGGCTGATGAAGAATCTGTCCAAAGGCTACCGCCAGCGGGTGGGCATCGCGCAGGCGGTGCTGGGCGACCCGGAGGTCATCATTCTGGACGAGCCAACGGTTGGGCTTGACCCCCGGCAGATCACGGAGATACGGGAGCTGATTCGTCAGCTTGGCAAGGAGCGTACCGTCATTCTTTCCAGCCACATCCTGTCGGAGGTGCAGCAGGTCTGTACCACCATTCTGATTCTCTCCAAGGGGAAGCTGGTGGCCTGCGACACCCCGGAGAACCTGGAACGGCTGTTTGCGGGAAAGAGCACCGTGGAGCTGACCGCGGAGGCGGCGGAGGAAGAAATCCCCGGCATTCTCTCCGGCGTTTCCCACATTGTAAATTTGACGGCAAACGCCCGGCAGGACGGCGCCTGCGACGTGACGCTGGAGCTGGACACGCCGGCGGAACATGAAATTTGCCGGGAAATTTTCTTCGCCTTCAGCAGATCGGGCAAGGCCATCCTGCGCATGACCGCCGGGAAGGCGAGTCTTGAGGACATTTTCATGGAGCTGACCGATTCCGGGAAGGGGGAGGAAACCAAATGAGAGCAGTATTCCGGCACGAGCTTTCGTCCTATTTTACGGGGGTGACGGGGTACGTGTTCAGCGCGTTTCTGCTGCTGTTCACGGGCATTTACACCATGGTCTACAATTTGCAGTCCGCCTCCGTGCATTTTGAATACGTGCTTGGGAGCATGAGCTTCGTGTTCCTGATCATTGTTCCCATCCTGACCATGCGGGTGCTGGCGGAGGAGCGGCGGCAGAAGACCGACCAGCTGCTCTATTCTCTGCCCCTGACCATGACCCAGGTGGTGTTGGGCAAATTCACTGCCATGCTGGTGGTGTTTGCCGTACCTATGGCGGTCATCTGCCTGTATCCGGTGGTGCTGTCCGCCTACGGCAATGTGTACCTGCCTGCGGCCTACGGCGCTATTGTGGGATTCTTCTTTTTAGGAATGGCGCTGTTGGCCATCGGCATGTATATTTCCTCCGTGACGGAAAGTCAGACTGTGGCGGCGGGACTGTGCTTCGTGGTGATGCTGGTCAACTATTTCCTGTCCGATCTGGCGGGGTTCGCGTCCTCCACGGCCTATTCGTCCCTCGCGGCGCTGGCGCTGACGGCGCTGATCGTCTGCGGCATTGTGTATCTGATGACGAAAAACGGCTTCGTGTCTCTGATTCTGGCGGCGGTGCTGGAAGCGGGACTCATCGGGGGCTATCTTTGGGATTCCAGCCGGTTTGAGGGGCTGTTCCCGCAGATCATCTCCCAGCTGAGCCTGTTTGCCCGGTTCTATACCATCGTCAACGGCGTGTTCGACGTGACCGCCATTGTGTATTACCTGTCGGTGACGGGATTTTTCCTGTTTTTGAGCGTGCAGTCTCTGGAGAAGCGGAGGTGGAGTGAATGAAAAAGCCCAATTTCAGCTGGAAGCGGGTGGCGGATTCCTTCTCCACCCGGTCGTTCCGGGCCGGCGGCTACAGCGTGGCCGCGGCGGCCATTGTGCTGGCCATCGCCGTGATGGTCAATGTGTTCGCCGCTGCCCTCCCGGCAAGTGTGACAAAATTCGACACCACGGCCAATCAGCTGTTCACCCTGTCGGAGCAGACGGAAAAGCTGGTGGGCGGCCTGACGGACGAGGTGACGGTTTACTGGATCGTCCGCAGCGGGCGGGAGGAAAGTTACCTGGAATCCCTGCTGAGCCGCTACCAGTCCCTCAGCGACAAGATCCGCGTGGTGAAGAAGGATCCGGACGTGTTCCCCACCTTCACCCAGCAGTATACCGACAGCTTCACGGAAAACAGCCTGATCGTTCAGTCCGGGGAGCGGTACCGGTACGTGGACTATAACGACATTTTCGTGATGGACTACGCCAGCTATTACTACTACGGTACGGAAAACTGGAGCTTCTGCGGAGAAAGCGAGCTGACCAGTGCCATTGACTACGTGGTGAGCGAGAATCTCCCCAAGGTGTACCTGCTCACCGGCCACGGGGAGAGCAGCCTGAGCGACAGCTTTACCTCGGCGGTGAAGCAGCAGAATATTGAGACGGCAGAGCTGTCCCTGCTGACGCTGGAATCCGTCCCCGCAGACGCGGACTGCATTCTCATCAACGCCCCCCAGAGCGACATTTCCTTAGACGAGCAGAGCAAGCTACGGGAATATCTGGGCAACGGCGGCAATCTGTTTCTCATCACCGACCCGCCGAAAAACGAAAAGCTTTCCAATCTGGAAGCACTGATGGCCGATTACGGTGTCAGCACTGTGGACGGCATCGTGGTGGAGAGCGACCAGAGCCATTATGTCTGGGGCACGCCCTATTTCCTGCTGCCGGACATTGCGTCCCACGCCATCACCACGCCCCTGACCGACGGCGGCTACCGTGTGCTGCTGCCCATTTCTCAGGGGTTGACGGTGGCGGAGGATTTGCGGGACACCCTGTCCGTCACGAAGCTGCTCACCACATCCGCTTCCGCCTTTGCCAAGGCGGCGGGGTATGACCTGACCACCTACGAAAAGGAGGAGGGGGACGTAAACGGCCCCTTCGCTCTGGCGGTCGCCATCAGCGACACCGTGGACGACGGCATCACCAGCGACATTGTGTGGGTATCCTCCGCGGCGCTGGTGGACGACCAGACCAACACCCAGGTCTCCGGCGGCAATCAGGACTTCTTCCTGAATGCGCTGGGATACCTGTGTCAGGCGGAGCAGAGCAGTCTGTCCATCCACGCAAAATCCCTGAGCAGTGACACGCTGACCATGGACAGCGCGGCGGTATCTGCCCTCACCGTTGCGGTGGTGGGCGTGATCCCTGCGGCGGTCATCACGCTGGGCATCGTCATCTGGATAAGGAGGAAGCGCAGATGAAAAACGGAAAAAAGCTGCTGCTTCTGCTGCTGGTTCTGGCGGTGCTGGTGGGCGCGACCGCAATAGTGGGAACCATCAGCAAAAATGCCGCCGATCAGGAGGACGAAACGCAGACAGTGTTTTCTCTCGACCCGGAAAACGTGACGAACCTCGGCTGGGACTACAGCGAAAAGGTCTCCTTCACCGCCGGGGAAGACGGCTGGGTGTGCGATCAGGACGGGGCGTTCCCCGTGGACGAAACCTGTCTTGACAAGATGCTGGAAGTCCTCACGGATGTGGAATCCACCAAAACCATTGAAAACCCGGAGAATTTAGACCAGTACGGTCTGGAGATCCCTGTGTGCGTCATCACGGTGGAGGATGGCCAGAGCCACACCCTTTCCATTGGGCTGGAAACCGCCGTGGGCGGCCAGCGGTACTTCTCCAACGGCGATGGAAACGTCTATCTGGTGGACAAAGACATTATCGAAAATTTCCGATATGGCCTGTATGATGTCCTGAAGCACCAGACCCTGCCGGAAGTCGCCCAGCTTACCGGCATAAAAGTGGAGCTTCCGGACGGCGGTTATGAGATTACCCGTCAGGAGAACAGCGGTCTTGCCTATTCCGACGATTACGTCTGGTTCATGGACGGCAAGGCGCTGGATAACGACCTGACCCAGACGCTTCTCGATATGGTGACGAACCTGAACCTGAGCGAGTGCGTGGACTACAACGCATCCGACCTGTCCCTGTACGGTCTGGATGCCCCGGCGGTGACGGCGACGGTCCTGGACGGGGGCAAGGCAGCTTATACGCTGGAGATCAGCGCCTCGGAGGGCGGCGAGTGCTGCGTGCGCCTGAGCGATTCCAAGATGATCTACCAGCGGGACGCCGCTCTCAGCGATACCCTGCGCTACACCACCTACGCCGATTTGCAGCCCGACGACGTGATTCTGATGGACTGGGATACGGTGCAGAGCGTCGCCGTCACGGTGGACGGTGAGGAATCCGTGCTGACGAGAACCACCGAAGAGAAGACGGATGATGAAGGCACCGTCACAGAGGAAACGGTCTGGAAGCTGGACGGGCAGGAAGTGAAGTTCGCTCCCGTCCTGAACAGCCTGTCCGACATGACCTCCAGCGGCTATGCCGCCGGCATCACCCCGGAGGGAGAACCGGAGATCACCTTCCGTATCCTGAGAGACCGGGAGAACTTCTCCGAGGTGACCCTGTGCTTCTACGCCTACAATTCCACCTCCTGTCTGGTGACACTGGACGGCGTGTCCACCGTCACCGTCAAGCGGGAGACCGCGGCGGAACTGGTTTCGTCGGTTGAGAAATTGCTGAAATAAAAGTGGCCGGGAACAGGGCAAAACCTGTTCCCGGCTTCTTGTGTACATGATTGGATGGAAAATGGTTTTACGTCTCCCCAGTGCTAGGCCGGCAGATTCCGGTAGCAGCGGGAAAAGTACCAGTTTTCAAAGGCGGCGGTGATCGACCAGGAGAAAATGTAAACGAGATACAGCGACGGAATGGTCTTGAACCATGCGAACACGGTCAGAACCCAGATGATCCGGAAAATACAGGAACCGGAAATGACGATAATCATGGGCACAAGACTCTTTCCCAGCCCCCGGCAGCCGGCGATGGCATTGTCCATGAAGGCGGAGACGCAGTAGGAGAAGCCCATGATGGTCAGCCGCTTCATGCCCGCCTCGATGACGGCGGCGTCGGTGGTGAACAGCGTCAGGAACGCGGGGCCGAAGGCCACCAGAGAGAAGCCCAGAATGGCGCCCGCGCCGAAGGAATACCCCAGGCAGATCAGGTAGCTGCGCCGAATCTCCCTGCGCCGTCCGGCGCCGTAGTTCAGGCCGATGAAGCTGCTGCACGCGGTGTAGAAGGCTGCCATGACGTCGTAAACCAGGCCGTCGGCATTGGCGGCGGCGGAATTGCCTGCCACCATAACGGTGTCAAAGCTGTTGACGCCCGCCTGAATGAACATATTGGCAATGTAGAAAATGGCGTTTTGCAGACCGGAGGGAATGCCCAGCGTCAGAATCTCCCGGCAATTTTTCCGGTGCAGGCGTAATAGCTTTGGGGAAAGACCGTAGGCTTCCCGGCTCCGGAACAGCGCGGCCGTGAGGAAAATGGCGGAGAGGTACTGGGAAATAATGCTGGCGATGGCAACGCCGGCCACGTCCAGATCGCACACAATGACAAACACCAGATTCAGCACCACATTGACGATGCCGGAAAACAGAAGGTAGTACAGCGGCTTTTTGGTGTTGCCGATGGCGCTGTACACGGCGTTTCCGAAGTTATACAGGGCGAGGGCGGGCATACCGCAGAAATAGATCTGCATGTAAAGCGTGGCCTTGTCCAGCAGCTCCGGCTTGGTGTTCAGCAGCCGCAGCAGCGGCCGGGAGCCGAAGAAGCCGAAAATCAGCAGCAGAATGCCGCAGATCAGACAGATGATGGCCGAGGAATGGACAGTCCTTTGCAGCTCCTGTCGATCTCTGGCGCCGTAATACCGGGCGACGAGGGCGTTGATGCCGCCGCCGACACCGATGAGAATGCCGGTAAACAGCGTCACGGCGGTGGCGGTGGAGCCGACGGCCGCCATGGACAGCGAGCCGGCAAACCGGCCGATGACGGCGATATCCGCCATATTAAACAGAACCTGAAGCACGTTGGAGGCCATCAGCGGCAGACTGAACAGCAGAATCTGCCAGGGAAGCCGCTCCGACGTGCCAGGGGCGATTTTGGATTTCATGGAATTCTCCTTTTGGGCCAGGCGTTCATCACAGTGTTTCCCCGAACCGTTTTTTTGGGGGAAAAGCGGAGCCATTGTAGCACATCCTGGGGATGAATGCAATGCTTCCCGCCGCCTTTTGAAAAAAGAAAATTTCCTGCAAAAAATTGTTGATTTTCCACAGGACAGGGATTATAATTTCAGCGAAAACGTTGATTTTCCGGGGCTTCCTCCGAAGGGTCGGCGGGTTTTCAGGGACATATTGAAGCAAGGAGCCAAAGGAAATGAAAAGATACGCAGGTGTACTGCTGCCCGTTACCAGCTTGCCGTCCAAATACGGCATCGGCTGTTTTGACCAGGCGGCCTATGATTTCGTGGATTGGCTGCAAAAGGCCGGTCAGCGCTACTGGCAGATTCTGCCTCTGGGGGCTACCAGCTATGGCAGCTCCGACGATTCTCCTTATCAGGCCTATTCCGCCTTCGCCGGGAATCCCTACCTCATCAGTCTGGACGCGCTGGTGGAGGAGGGCGTGCTGACCCGGGAGGAATGCGACGGCGTGAGCTTCGGCGACAACCCCGCCAAGGTGGACTTTGACAAGCTCCACGAGCACCGCTTTGCCCTGCTGCGCAAGGCCTATGAGCGCAGCGGCATAAGCGCAAACCCGGACTATCAGAACTTCATCCGGGACAACGGCTGGTGGCTGAACGACTACGCCCTGTTCATGGCGCTGAAAACCTTCTTCCACGACCAGCCTTTCCGCGCATGGCCGGAGGACATCCGGATGCACTGGGGCTTTGCGTTGGAGCATTACAACCGGGAGCTGTACTTTGACATAGAGTTCCAGAAGTACATGCAGTTCAAATTCAACCAGCAGTGGAGCCGCCTGAAGGCCTACGCCAACGGCAAGCATATCCAGATCGTGGGGGACATTCCCATTTACGTTTCCCCCGACGGCGCGGACGTCTGGGCACACCCGGAGCTGTTCCAGCTGGACGCGCACAATGCCCCCACCGCCATCGCGGGCTGCCCGCCGGACGCCTTTGCCGAGGACGGTCAGGCCTGGGGGAATCCCCTGTACAACTGGAATTTCCACCGCGCCACGGACTACGCATGGTGGGTCAGCCGGATGTGGTACAGCTTCAAGCTCTACGACGTGGTGCGTATTGACCACTTCCGGGGCTTTGACGAATATTTCTCCATCCCCGCGGACGCAAAAACCGCCAGAGACGGGCATTGGGAGAAGGGTCCCGGCATGGAGCTGTTCAACTCCATCCGCCGTCACTTGGGGAACGTCAGCGTCATCGCCGAGGATCTGGGACTCATGACCGACGGCGTCCGCGCTCTGGTGCGGGACAGCGGTTATCCCAATATGAAGGTGCTGCAATTTGCCGTTGACCCGGCGGATGTAGGCGGCGCGAACGACTACTGGCCCCACAATTACAATTCCAACTGCGTGGTCTACACCGGCACCCACGACAACGAGACGCTGGCCGGTTGGTACGCGGGCCTCAGCATCGAAGCAAAGACGCAGGTTCGGAACTACCTGAGCGATTACTACACCCCGGATGACCGGATGTACAAGGTTCTCATCAATCTGGCCATGACTGCGGTGGCGAAGGACTGCATCGTCCCCATTCAGGATCATCTGGGACTGGGCAACGAAGCCCGGATGAACCAGCCCGGCACCGTCGGCTTCAACTGGCGCTGGCGCCTGCTGCCGGGGCAGCTCACCGACGCTCTGGCGCAGGAGCTTCTGGCAATGGCAAAGCGCACCGCCCGCGCCAACTGGGACACCCTTCCCAAGAAGAAGGACACCGACGCGGACAAAACGGAAAAATGACAAAAAACCGGCCCAGCAGCTTTTCAGCTGCTGGGCTGGTTCAGTACAATGGAGAAAGATGCCTGTGGCGCTTACTCGAATGCAAGCAGGTTCCCAAGGGGAATGGAAAAACCAAGCGCCTGATACATCGGTATATCGCAGTCTGCACAGCCGACGGTCATGGAGCTTACAGCACTCGCCCGATAGGCAAATTGTACCAGCTGGCGGGCGACCCCCTTATGCCGGAAGTCGGGGCGGATGAAAAAATCTTCAAATACGCCGCTGGGCAGATAATCAAACGTGGAAAATCCGACGGTGACGGAACAGCAGCCCACCAGAGAATCCCCTTCCCATGCCCCGTAGAAGAGAATGTTTTCTTCTCTGATTGCCCTGACCAGACGCTCTCTGGCGGCATAACCCGGCGCGTCTTCTCCGATTTCTGCTTTGTACTGCCTTTGAAGCTCCCATAGAGAATCTATCTGGGAAACGTCAATTCTTTTGTACTCCATGTATTACCTCCATTCAAATCCGGCACATCTCGCCGGTGGTTCAAGTATAGCAAACACGGAATATCTTTGCAAGAAAAAAGTACGTCCGCACGAAAACGTGCGGGGTGCATCAGGCAATTAGCGGGCACCCCTTGCCTCTCCCTATGGGAGAGGTGTCTGAGCGAAGCGAAGACGGAGAGGGGAAACACGGGTGCAACGCTCTCTCAGTCACCTTCGGTGACAGCTCTCCCAGAGGGAGAGCCAAGGGGCTGTACCCGCATGTTGGCGCAAGAAATGCGGGGAAATAAGTTTCCGGCCCAGCTGCTTAGCAGCTGGGCCGGTTTTGGCGACGCGGGTCTATAAGCCGGGTTCTGTCTTGACAGCCATCTATCTAGTCCCGGGGTTGCTCCCGGGATCAAGCCGCCTCCTCGGAACGGTCGGGCAGACCATGTGTTCCTCCACGGCGTTGCTCCGGATAGAGTTTACATCGTAAAACCTGTGTTTCCACAGGCCGGGTGGGCTCTTACCCCACCTTTTCACCCTTACGTTCTGCACCCTGAGGACGCGGAACGCGGTATCTCTCTGTTGCACTTGTCCTGAGATCACTCTCGGCGGGCGTTACCCGTTATCCTTGCCCTGTGGAGCCCGGACTTTCCTCATCCGCTGCCTTTCGGCATGCGTCCGCGGCTGTCCGACCCGGTCGTGAAAACATTGTACCCCATCGGGAACGAATTGTCAAATACCTTGCAAATTCTTTTCGGATATTGCCGTTACACGGAAGCACTCTCCGCTGCCAGCGCCTCGCCGACCTCCTCCGGCACGGTATTCCACTCGCCTTTCCTGTAGAACAGAATGGAAATGACCGTCGCCACCGTCCAGCCGATGGGCCATGCGCACCAGATGCCTGTGGAGGCCAGCGCCGTCCCCGACAGGACGAAGGCCAGCACCACCCGCACGATCAGGTCGGTAAAGGTCGCAGTCATGAACTGCCGCATTTTCCCCGTGCCACGAAGGATACCGTCCGCCACCAGCTTGGCGGAGACCACAAAGTAGAAGGGGGACAAAATCCACAAAAACCGCATTCCGCTGCCCAGCGCGGCCTCCGTGGCGTCTTCCATAAAGAAGTTCATCAGCGCCCGGCCGCAGGTGCAGTACAGCGCCACCAGCGGCAGGCAGATCAGCCACACCATTTTCAGCGCCGCCCGGAAGCCTTCCTGAATTCGTGTCAGCCTGCCCGCACCCAGATTCTGGGCGGCATAATTGGAGATGCCGTTGCCGATGGTGGTAAACGAAGTGATGACCAGATTGTTCAGCTTCACCGAAGCGGAATAGCCCGCCATAATGTCCGTGCCGAAGCGGTTGATGACGCTCTGAATCAGGATATTGCCCACGGAGATGAAGCTCTGCTGCAAAACGCTGGGGATGGCGATGACCACGAACCGTCCCAGCAGATCGCCGGAAAACAGCACAGGCTTCCCCTGGCTGGGAAGCTGCTTCAAGCGGCGAATGACCACGGCCACCGCCAGCACGCAGCTGATACCCTGACACAGGAACGTTGCCCACGCCACGCCCGCCACGCCCATCTTGAAGGCCGTAACGAACAGAATATCCACGGCAATGTTGCTCAAGGAAGACGCCGCCAGAAAGATAAAGGGCGTCTTGCTGTCGCCAAGGGCGGAGAAAACGCCCGTGGCAATGTTATAGAAGAATACGAAGGGCAGACCCCAGACGTAGATGTCCAGATACAGCGCCGAGTCGGCGAACACCTCCTCAGGGGTGTTGATCAGCGTCAGCAGACCGTCGCAGCCGAGGATGCCCACCAGCATCAGCAGCAGGCACACCAGACTGCTGGACAGCGCGGCGGTGGATACGGCGGTCTTTACGTCGCCGTATTCCCTCGCACCGAAAAGCTGGGACACCAGCACGGAGCACCCGATGTTGCAGCCGAAGGCGAAGGCAATGAAGATCAGGGTGATCTCATAGCTGTTGCCCACGGCGGCGAGGGCGTTCTGGCCGATAAATTTACCCGCGACCCAGCTGTCGGCGATGTTGTAAAGCTGCTGGAACACAATGCTGCCGAACAGGGGCAAGCAGAATTTCCAGAGAACCGTTGACGGATTCCCAACCGTTAGATCCTTATTCATGATGACCTTCCTTCCCGTGGAATCAGACGGCATTGCCATGAGCGGTACACATGCTCAGCATCATCCGCAATTCCACGATAAACCTCCAATTTCTGATTGACTTCTAACTAAAGGCACATTATAATCCAAATGGAACGATATGTAAAATATATATTTATTATGGCGTAATATCAAATTGATATGGAGAAATCTATGAATATCAACTACGAAGCCTATCGCGTTTTCTACTATACCGCCAAAACCCGAAGCTTTACGCAGGCAGCGAACGCGCTGGGAAACAGCCAGCCCAACATCACCCGGATCATCAAGAATCTGGAGCGGGAGCTGGGCTGCACATTGTTTCTTCGGAACAACCGCCATGTGGAGCTGACCGCCGAAGGAGAAACCCTGTACCGCCACGTCAGCGCGGCCTTTGAGCAGCTTCAGGCGGGGGAGGAAGCGCTGCTCCGGGGCGGCGGGCTGGACGGCGGAATATTGCGGATTGCGGCGACGGAAATCGCGCTGCATGTCTTCCTGCTTCCGGTGCTGTCCCGGTTCCGGGGGCGCTACCCCGGCGTCCACATCAGGCTGTTCAACGGCTCTACCCCGGCCGCCATCGACGAGCTGAAAAACGGCCTTGCAGACCTTGCCTTCGTCACGTCGCCCATCGACATGACGGACAAGCTGCGAAGCACGCCCCTGACCGATGTGCAGGAGATTGCCGTATGCGGCAGCGCTTACCGCAGTCTGACGGGTTCCCCGGTCACGCTGGAAGCGCTGGCGGAGTACCCCATGATCTCTCTGGGGGCGGATGGCAGTGCCTACCGGCTCTACCGGCAGTTTTTCGCGGAGAATCACGTCCCCTTCGAGCCGGACATTGAAGCGGCCACGGCGGATCAGATTCTCCCCATGGTGAAGGCAAATCTGGGGATCGGCTTTGTTCCGGCGTCCTTCCCGTCGGAGGAAGACTGGGGACATTCCATATACCGCATCGACCTGACGGAGAAAATCCCGCTGCGGAAGGTCTGCATGGTGGAATCCACCCAGCACCCTGCCGCCGCGGCTGTAAGGGAGCTGAAAAGCATCTGTTTGGCGCAGGCAAGAGTGTGAGTAAAAGCGTCCATCCCAAATCGTACAACGCCGCCACACGTTCCGGGAAGGGAACCGTGCGGCGGCGTTCTTTGATGGATAGTCGTAAAACAGTGAATGGAGCGTATCGGTACCGATACACTCCATTTCTCAATCCAAAATACGTACACCCCTTGGCTCTCCCGCTGGGAGAGCTGTCACCGAAGGTGACTGAGAGGGCTTTCCACCCTTGTTTTCCCTCTCCGGTCTCGCTTTCGCTCGGCCACCTCTCCCATAGGGAGAGGCAAGAGGTGCAGTTCGTCATCCCACTGTGCCTGCCAACTGGCTGATACGCCCCGTCCATTGCGGCGGAATTCACCACCTCGCCGGCCAGAATCAGGCCGGCTACGGAGGGGACAAAGGCTGTGCTGCCCGGAATGTCACGGCGGTCGGTGCAGTGGCGCTTGGTGCCGGGAGGACAGATACAGTGCGCCCGACAGCTGATGGCCATGTCCTCAATAGGGCGAAGAGGCTGCTCCTCGGAATAGACGGCCTTTCATTTCCGGATGTCCCGCTTTTTCAGCTCCCGGCGCATGACCCGTGTCGGAGGATCAACCCGGGTCTTGTAGATATCCGCCACCCGGGACGCGGCAAGCCGCTCCATGGCGTCCCTGCCCAGCAGCAGCTCGGTTCTGGAAAATGGATTCAACATCCTGATTCTCCGTTATTCGTAATCGAAGGATTTGAGAAACGCCTTTGCCCGGTCGGTTTCCGGGCTGGCAAAAAAGGCTTTCGGGTCGTCGGACTGCTCCACCACCGTGCCGTTTTCGATGAACAGGATACGGTCGGCAATGGCGCGGGCGAAGTTCATCTCGTGGGTGACAATGACCATGGTGCTGCCCGCCTTTGCCAGAGACAGAACCACATCCAGCACTTCCCGCACCATTTCCGGGTCGAGAGCAGCGGTGATCTCGTCCAGCAGCAGAATTTCCGGGTGCATACACAGCGCCCGGACGATGGCCACCCGCTGCTTCTGTCCGCCGGACAGCTGCCGGGGATAGTCGTCCTTCCGGTCGGCAAGCCCCACCCGTTCCAGAAGCTCCAATGCTTCTTTTTCTACCTCGGCCCGGGGGCGCTTCTGCACCTTCATGGGCGCGAGCAGGATGTTTTCCAGAATGGTCTTGTGGGGGAACAGCTCATAGCTCTGGAAGACCATGCCGATCTTCTGCCGCATCCGGGTGATGGATTTGCTTTCCCGGAGAACCGGCTCCCCGTCCAGCAGGATTTCGCCGCCCTGAATCGGCTCCAGACCGTTCAGGCAGCGAAGCAGGGTGCTTTTTCCGCAGCCGGAGGGGCCGATGACCACGACCACCTCGCCCTTGCGGACGTCCAGATCAAAATCTTCAAAAATCACGTGGTCCCCGAAGGCTTTCTTCAGATGCCGCACGCTTAACAGCACATTTTCCACAGTTATGACCACCTTTTCTCCAAGTACCCAGCCAGACGGCTGATGGGCCAGCAAATCAGGAAATACAGCAAGAATACCACCGCGAATACCCCGAAGGCGGCGTTGGGGGAGGTGCGCCGGTTGGCCTCAATGATCTGTTGGGCGACTTTCAGTACCTCCACAATGCCGATCATCATCACAAGGCTGGTGGTTTTCACCATCCGGGTGATGAGGTTGATGGACAGCGGGATCAGCCGCCGGACGGTCTGGGGCAGAATCACTAGGGTGTACACCTGAATGGGCTTCATGCCCAGCGCCTGAGCGCTCTCCCACTGAATGACGGGGATGCTTTGCAGCGCGCCCCGCACCAGATCGCCCATTTCCGCCGTACCCCAGAAGCTGAACACGATGATGGCCGCCGCTTCCGCTTCCAGATTCCAGCCGAAGACCCGGGTCGTGCCGAAATACACCACAAACAGCAGCACCATCTGGGGCATAATGCGGACGATTTCCAGGTAAACCCGGAAAATGGCTTTCAGAACCCGGCTTTTGGAGGTCATGAGCATTCCCATGGCGATGCCCAGCACAATGCTGATGGCAACGGAGATCAGGCTGATGCGCAGTGCTACCCACAATCCGCCCAGCAGCCGCAGGAAGTTCGTCCCCTTGAACAGAACGTCAATTCCCAAACTCTGCATAGCGCAGCCTCCTTTCCAGCCAGCTTCCCAGAATGGACACGGGAAGGAGCATGATCAGGTAGAAGATCACGAGCAGGGTCAGGCACTCAATGGTTTTGGCGTACATGCCGATCAAATCTTTCGCGGTGAACATCAGATCCATCAGGCTGATGGTGGAAAACACGCTGGTCTCCTTGAGCAGGAAAATCAGATTCGCGAGCAATCCGGGGACGCTGGATGTCACCGCCTGCGGGAGAATGATGTAGCCGAACACCTGCGCCGGGCGCAGACCTAAGCTCTGGGCGCTTTCCGTCTGGATAATGGGAATGTTTTCCAGCCCGCTGCGGAAGGTTTCTGCCATATACGCGCCGCCCAGCAGTCCCAGTCCCAGCTTGCCGCAGGTCTCCGCCGAAATGCGGACGCCGATTTTCGGCAGCGCAAAGTACAGGAAAAACAGCTGCACCAGCAAAGGCGTATTGCGGAACAGCTCAATGTACCCGCCGACGATCTGCCGCAGCACGGGAATTTTCCAATGTACCGCCACCGCGCAGGCAACGCCCAGCGCCAGTGCCAGCGCCACGCCCTGCCAGCCGATGCGAAGCGTCAGCAGCAGCGCGTCCCAGAACCTTGGCAGATAGGCTTTCATGACCTCAAAATCCATAAGCACCCTCCGGTTTCCGCCTGATACGGAACTTCTTTCCTGTTACTTTCTGTGATCGATCTTCCGCGCCGCCAGGTTGCCCATGCCCTGCAGCAGCTGCACAATGGCGACGATGAATACCAGCGTCACCAGCATGACCCCGGTGTCGTAGCGGTAGTAGCCGTAGCGGATGGCAATGTCGCCCAGTCCGCCGCCGCCAATGACGCCCGCCATGGCGGAGTAGCCCAGCACCGTGCCGAGAACGATGGTGCCGCCCACAAGCAGGGAAGTTCTGGCTTCGCCGATGAGCACCTTCCGGACGATGGTGCCGGTTTTCGCGCCCATGCTCAGCGCCGCTTCAATGACCCCGGCGGGAACTTCCTTCAAGGAGGATTCCACCATTCTGCCAACCAGAGGCGCCGCGGCCAGCGTCAGAGGAACGATGGTGGCGGTGGAGCCATAGCTCTTGCCCACAAGCAGCTTGGTCAGGGGCATGACCGCGATCAGAAGGATCAGGAAGGGAACGCTCCGGGTGACATTGATGATGATATCCAGAATCCGGTATACCGCCCGGTTTGGGGTAATGCCGTTTTCGTCCGTCAGCGTCAGGGCAATGCCCAGCGGCAGACCGATCACATAGCCGAAAAAGGTGGAGACAAGGGTCATGTAGCAGGTATCCCAGATGCCCTGCGCCATCATTTCGATCATCGCTTTATCCAGCATAGCTTTCTTCCTCCTCGTCTTCGATCAGCAGCAGCCGCTTGGCCGCCCGGGACGCGGGATGGGCAAAGATGTCGGCAACGCTGCCTTCCTCCTGCACCAGTCCGCCGTCCAGCACCGCCACCCGGGTGCACACCTGCTGGATCACCCGCATCTCGTGGGTGATGACCACGATGGTGATGCCAAGGGTATCCCGGATGTTTTTCAGCAGCTTCAGAATGGTCTGGGTGGTCTCCGGGTCAAGGGCGCTGGTGGCCTCGTCACATAATATGACCTCCGGCTCGTTGGCAAGCACCCGGGCAATGGCCACCCGCTGCTTCTGCCCGCCGGAAAGCTGGGCGGGGTAGGCGTTTGCCTTGTCCGCCAGCCCCACCTTTTCCAGCAGCTCCAGCGCCTTTTCCCGCCGCTCTTTTCTGGGGATGCCCCGAATTTCCAGCGGGAAGCAGACGTTTTCCAGCACCGTCTGCTGCTCCAGCAGATTGAAATGCTGGAAGATCATGCCGATCTTCTGCCGGCGCAGGCGAAGCTGCTCTTTGCTCAGCTTCAGCAGACTTTCTCCGTTCAGCAGAACGTCCCCGCTGTCGGGGCGTTCCAGCAGATTCATACATCGCACCAGCGTACTCTTGCCCGCGCCGGACAGGCCGATCACGCCGAAAATTTCCCCCTTACCGATGGAGAGGGATACGCCCTTCAAAGCCTCCACGCTGCCGTTTTTGGCCGTGAAGGTCTTACACAGGTTATGGACTTCCAAGTAGGTTTGTGTCATGTTCTTTAGCTCCCTGTTCAAGATAGCACAGCAGGGCAGCCGCATTCTGCGGCTGCCCGCTTATTTGTCAGTCCTCGAAAGGAATCACTGCACCGTCGTAGGTGTCGTCGATAAACTGCTTGATCTCGTCGGACTTGAGAACCTTGACCAGAGCCTGAATGCCCTCGTTATTCTCGTTGCCTGCCTTGACCACCAGAACGTTTGCGTAAGTCTTGGCGGCGGCGGAAGCGCTGGTTTCATAGGCCACCGCGTCATGGGCGACGGAGAAGCCCGCCTGCAGGGCGTAGTTGCCGTTCAGCACCACGAAAGCTACCTCGTCCTTGACACGGGAAACCTGCGCGGCTTCCAGCTCCTGAATCTTCACGTTGTGGGGGTTCTCCACAATGTCCTTGACGGTGGCGGCAAGACCCGCGCCGTCGGCCAGCTTGATAACGCCGTTGTCCTGCAGCAGGAGCAGGGCGCGGGCTTCGTTTGTGGTGTCGTTGGGGACTGCAATCACGTCGCCGTCTGCCAGATCGCTCAGCGCGGTCTTGGTACCCGGATAAATGCCGAAGGGTTCATAGTGGATGGCGGCCACGGCGACCAGATCGGTGCCCTTCTTTTCATTGAAGTCGTCCAGATAGGGGGTGTGCTGGAAGTAGTTGGCGTCGATTTCGCCGCTGTCCACCACCAGATTGGGCTGCACATAGTCCTCAAACTCGGTGACCTCCAGCGTCCAGCCCTCTTTGGCCAGGAGCTTTGCGGCCTCTGCCAGGATCTCCGCGTGGGGCGTGGGAGAAGCGGCCACGGTGATGGTGCCTTTTTCCGTTACGGTTTCCGCGACCTCGGCACCGGCGGCTGCGCCGCCCTCTACCACCAGGGTGTCCTCGTAGTCCTTACCGTAGGTGTCCAGCAGGGTCGCCTCGTAGTCGGCGTGGAAGAAATTCTCATTGCCCAGCGCCTTGATCTCGTCGTTCAGCCAGTTCAGCAGGGTGGTGTTGCCCTTGGTGACGGCGGGGGCGATGGTGTCCGCGCTGCCCAGAGAGGGGATGCCTACCACGTAACCGGGATTCTCAATGGAGAAAGCGATAACTTCGGTGTTGTCGTTGGCCCAGGCCACGCCGTTGCCGTTTTCGAAGGCGGTCTTGGCTTCGGCGTAAGCGTCGTACTTCTGCAGCTTGATCTCGGGGTTGTTCTTTTCCAGATAGGTCTCGGCGGTGGTGCCGGAGATCACGATGACCTGATCGTCAGCGCCGATCTCGTCCAGAGACGTGATCACCGCGTCCTCGGGGGAGACAACGCCCAGCGCCACGTTCATATAAGGAAGGGCGAAGTCCACTTCCTGTGCCCGCTCAGGGGTGACGGTGAAGTTGGCGAGGATGATGTCTACCTTGCCGGTCTGCAAATACTCAATGCGGTTGGCGGCCTCGGTGGAGACGTAGTTGATCTTTACGCCCAGGTCTTCCCCGATGCGGTTGGCGAAGTATACGTCATAGCCCTGATACTCGCCGTTCTCGTCCACGTAGCCGAAGGGGCTCTTGTCGGAGAATACGCCGATGTTGATGGTGCCGCTGGATTTGATCTCCTCCAGCGTGCGGAAGATGCCCTTGCTTGCAGATGCGTCAGCAGGTTCGGTCGTCTTTGCGCCGCAGCCTGCAAGCAGGGAGGCGGCGACGGTCAGGCTCAGGAAAACGGCTCCTATTTTCTTAATAAAGTTTTTCATGGAAAATTCCTCTCTTTTTGATTAGGGTCTATCTGAAATCCGGAAATATGACCAACAGCGAGGGATTTTTCGTCTGATGAAGTCATTTTTCCGCAGGAATACTTTGTGTATTGCAAGGAAAAATGGCGTACAGCAGGCGGAAAAGACCCGCTGTTTGGGCATGTTGACGGTTTTCAGATAGACCCTAAATTCAGGGAATCCAAGCACAAAAAATGCCGGGGCTTCAATCAGCTCCCGGGCAAATGGCGTTATGATATCCCTTCGGAAAAATCACGTTTCAGGTGCAACAAAATGTATACGAATGCACCCCGCCATACGGATATGCCCGGGAGATACGCATTCGACAACAAGACTGTGCTGCATAAGAATTGATTTCAAACATTGCATTCCGCTCCTTTCGTTTATCTGCTTAGATTCGATGGCTAGATAATACACCCACTTTCCTATCTTGTCAATAGGTTTTGAAAAATATTTTCCTATTTTTCTGGTAGGGAATATAGGCTTATCGATCATCAGGTGAAAGCCCGCCCCACGGAATGGGCGGGCCGCATTAGACAGTTAACAAACACAGCGGGATAATGGAACTGCACCCCTTGCCTCTCCCTACGGGAGGGGTGTCTGAGCGAAGCGAAGACGGAGAAGGGGAACGAGGGTGCAATACCCTCTCAGTCACCTGCGGTGACAGTCCCCCCAAAGGGGGAGCCAAGTGGCTGTACCTCGACCCATCAAATGCGGAGCGGGCAATTTGCTCTCATATCACGTAATCGTCTCCAACGGGACACTGCTCGATCAGATCGGCGATGGTCACGCTTTCCAGATAGTCATGGATCACCTTATCCAGCCCCTGCCACAACGCCAGCGTGCGGCATTGCTGCGACCGGGGGCAGGCTTCAGCGGTTTCCTCCAGACAGGCCACCGGGGCGAGGGACTCCTCCGTCAGCCGCAGGATGCTGCCCACCGTGTACTGCTCGGGGTTCTTCGTCAGCCGGTATCCGCCGCCCTTGCCCCGCAGGCTTTCCACGACCTTTGCCTTTACCAGCGTCCGGATAATGCTCTCTAAGTATTTTTCGGAAATCTCCTGCCGCTGGGCAATCTCCTTCAGGGAAATAAACTCCCCTGACCGATGCTCAGCAAGGTCGATCATCACGCGCAGTGCGTACCGCCCCTTTGTGGAAATCAACATAACCGCTGCCTCCAAGTGGAATTCTGTAATTCCTATTATACAGCAAGGTTTATGGGAAATCAAGAGGGACAAATCCCCAATATCTGATCTGGAGAAAATCAACCCCGCAAGCGTCCGCGACAGACCCAATCAATTGAACTGCACCCATGATTTGCAGCTGCGGCGGCGGAAATATCCTGGAGACAAGCTCCACGAATAAATCCGTTTTTAACGGGTATTCCCGCTCTATGCCATAACGACCGCAGCTTCGTAAGGAAGCAAAACATCGGTTTTCTCATAGTTCACGTTGGTCAGAAGCACCTTCTCTTTACACAAGGCTTCCGGCAGCAGGGCATCCCGGTCTGTAAAATTGCAATAGATTCGTATTTGCTGTCCCTCAAAAGTCCGCGCATAGGCAAATACCTGCGGGTGCTCGTGAAGCAGCAGCGAAAAATCACCATACCGCAGAACATCCCGCTCTCTGCGCAGAGCAAGCAGCGCCCGGTAATAATGCAGCACCGAATCCGGGTCGCGGAGAGCCGCAGCCACATTGATTTCCTGCACATTGGGATTGACCATGATCCACGGCGCCCCACCCGTGAAGCCTCCATTGGGTGACGCATCCCACTGCATAGGTGTACGGGCATTATCCCGGCCTTTGCTCCGGACACCCCGCCATGCCCAGTCCATCCTGCCGCTTTCTGCGGCCTGGCGCAGCAGGTTCAGGCTCTCCACGTCCCGCAGTTCGCCGATATCAGAGAAAGGACAGTTGGTCATGCCGATCTCCTCGCCCTGATACAGAAACGGGGTCCCCTTCAGGAGATACATGGCCGTGGCAAGGCAGGCTGCACTCCGCCTTCGCAGAGTCTCTGTCCGCGTGCAGCCAAACCGGGAGACCAGGCGCGGCTGATCGTGATTGCCCCAGAACAGCGTGTTCCACCCAATGGCCGCCTGCCATGCGGAGATGATCTGCTTGAACCGCATCAGATCAAAGGGTCGCGCATCCCACTTGGTCTCGCCGCTGTCCATGTCCATGACGTCAAACTGGAACAGCATATCCAGCTCCCGCCCGTCGTCTACCACGGAACCGGCGTTCTGTGTGGTAACAAAGCTGGTTTCCCCGACACACATACAGTCCCTCCCGTCAAAGCACGCCCTTCGCATTTCCCGCAGATAGTCGTGCAGCCTGGGCTGGAACGCAAAATACTCCGGGGAAAACACATAGCCGCTTCCCGTTCCATCCGGCAGCTGCGGATCCTTTGCCAGAAGGCTTATCACATCCATCCGGAACCCGTCTACACCGCGATCCAGCCAGCGGTTCATCATCCCGTAAATTTCCTGCCGAAGTTCGGGATTTTCCCAGTTCAGATCCGGCTGCTTCTCGGAGAACAGATGCAGATACCACTGTGCTGTGGCCTCGTCATAGCTCCAGGCTGAGGGAGTAAAAAACGATGCCCAGTTGTTTGGCTCCCGTCCATCCTTTCCATCACGCCAGATATAATAATCCCGGTATGGGCTGTCCTTCGCCGTTCTGGCCTCCAGAAACCACGGATGTTCGTCTGAGGTGTGATTCACGACCAGATCCATTACAAGCTTTATATCGCGGCGGTGCAGCTGTGTCACCAGCTCGTCGAAATCCTCCATCGTTCCGAACTCCGCCATGACTGACTCATAGTTCCGGATATCATAGCCCATGTCGGCATTGGGCGAGTCATAGATGGGACAGAGCCACACGGCACCTACCCCAAGCCACTGGAGATAGTCCAGGCGGGAGATAATACCACGCAGATCTCCGATTCCATCCCCATTGGAATCCTGAAAGCTGCGCGGGTAGATCTCATAGAACACCCGTTCCTTCCACCAGCAGTTATGTGTTTCCATCATGCGTTACCTCCCGCCGGAACACGGCAAAGCCCTGCACCGTTCCCTCCGCCGCGTGCCCTTCCGGCGCTTCCAGCAGCAGGCTGTCGGAAGCGTCCAATTGGGGCGTGACAGCCTGTCCCCGCTCCGTTACAACTGCCAGAATTCCATAACCAGGCCCGTCAAAGTGAAGATACAGGGCGTCTGTCAGCTCCATCGCCGTCAGGCGGCAGTGCCGCAGTACATCCCGTTTCAGCCACAGCAGGCTGTGAAAAAAGCCCCGGATTTCCTCTTCCGGATCCGTCCAGCGCATAGGGCGCCGGTTGTCCGGATCCTGGCCGCCGTCCATCGCAATTTCATCCCCATAGTACACGCTCAGATTGCCGCCCAGCAGCGCCGCCAGCACATAGGCAAGCTGGAAATCCGATTTGTTCCCGCCGCAGAGGGAAAGCGCCCGGGGCACATCATGGTTGGAGCAGAAAGCCCACTGGTACGGATGAACCGCCTCCGGCGCTGCGGCATACCAGCGCCGGATCCGGTGGGCAAAGGTTTCCAGCGGGTCTGTATGGGTCATCGCAAAATCGCGGATGGCATGGTAGAGCGGATAATCCATGACACCGTCGAAGACAGCCTGTTCCAGCCACCACCCGGCGTCCTGCCAGATCTCCCCGATCACATATACCGCCGCATTGCAGCTGCGCATCCGGGTACGGAATGCATGGAGGAACCGCAGACTGACCTCATCCGGGACATCCAGCCGCCAGGCGTCAATGCCGTATTCCCTCGTCCACTGCTCCGCGATGGAAACCAGATACCTGATCACCTCAGGGTTCTCGGTGTTCCACTTCGGCATATTGGCCGCAAAGGCGAAGCACTCATAGGGCGGGTTCACTTTCATGCGCCGGTCCGAAAGCTGTTCCGGCGGCAGCCGGGACAGCTCCCCGGCGTCATAGACGCAAAACCAGTTGTAATACCGGGATGCCTTTCCACGAAGGCGCACATCCTGCCAAAATGGGTGGCGCCAGCCGCAGTGGTTGAACACGCCGTCCAGCATGATCCGCATTCCCGCCTGATGAAGCGTCTCGACCAGGATGCGGAAGTCCGTTTTCCCGCCGAGACGCGGGTCAAGCTCGGTATAGGAAACGGCGTCATATCTGTGGTTGGAGTCGCTCTGAAAAATGGGATTGAGGTAAATTCCCTGTACGCCAAGTTCCCGGAGATAGGAGATTTTCCCGGTGATTCCCCGCAAGGTTCCGCCAAAGAAATTTTCCCGTGTCGGAATAAAATCCTCGCTCCCTTGGTTTTCCTTCCCGTCACAAAAACGATCCGGAAAGATCTGATACCAGAGGAAACCCTCCGCCCAGTCTGGAGGGGCAGGGTGATCTCCGGCATACACATAGGGAACATTGAACGGCCGCAGCACGGATTCCGGCAGCGGCGGTGTGACGCCCAGCTCCGAGAGATACACCGTATCTCCATCTTCCAACGTCAGCACAAAATGATAGCGCAGCTTGTGGGTCCGCATGGGAACCGAAACAGAATAATACTGTTCCCCAGAGCAGCGCAGAGCAGGCTGCATCTCGCTTCGCGCCAGTACAGGCTGTTTCTCCGCACCGGAAAACCAGAAGGGGTCGCCGTACAGAACCGCAGCCGATTGCAGCGCTTCCCCGGTGCGCAGGCGGAGATGGCAAACCCTGCCCTGCACAAGCTGCCATGGATAAGCGGCATGATGCTCGATTTCATAACGTAAAATCTGCATAACTCACCCTTTCAGCATTCCATCCATGGCGCCGCCATGGATCAGTTTTTTCTGCATGACAATATAGATCAGCAAAATCGGGACTACGGCAATCAGCGACGCCGCGAAAATCAGCCCCCAGTTGTTGAGATTCTGCCCCTGGAACAGGCGCAGCGCAATGGGCAGCGTCCGCTTTTCCGGTGCCTTGATCATGGTCAGGGCGATCAGAAATTCGTCCCAGACATTGGAATAGGCCAGAATGGCAAAGGTGCCAAGCGCCGGCCTGGACAGCGGCAGAACCATTTTCCAGTAGATCTGCCAGCGGTTTCCGCCGTCGATGATCACGGCCTCCTCCAGCTCTTTGGGCAGCCCCAGGAAAAAGTTCCGTAAAAAGAATGTATTCTGGGGGACACCGATTCCGATGTAGATGAGAAGCAGCCCCAGATAACTGTCCACCAGCTTCATATCCTTCATCAGCAGGAACTGCGGGATCAGGTTTGTTACCGTCGGCACCATCATGGAAAACAGGTACAGATAGAACAGGACATCCCTGCCGGGAAATTTCATCCGCGCAAAGGCATATGCCCCGGCAGAGGACACCAGCATGATCACCACCGTGGCCACTGCCGCAATGATAAGACTGTTCAGAAAGTACTGACTGAAATGATTGGCATTCCACGCTTCCGCAAAATTTCCCCCATACATCGTTTCCGGGAACAGAATCGGCGGATACGGCATGGAGTAGCTGGACGGCGTCATGGCCGTTGCCAGCATATACTGAAACGGGATCAGTGCCGCCAGCGCAAAGCATATCAGCGCCAGATATTTGGGGACTAAAGTCATAATACGTCTCATACCGTCTCTCCTTTACGCGGTCTGATCCCGGGAGACTCTTCGCTGCAGCAGCGTCAGAAGCAGCACAATAACGCCCATCAGCACGGCCTGTGCTGCGGCGGAGCCAAAATCGAAGGTCGAGAATGCAGTGTTGTACATATAATTCATCAGTTCATTGGTCGTGCCCAGCGGCGCACCGTCCGTAATCATCATGACATGGATATATGCGCCGAATGCGCCGATTGTCAGAACGGTCAGCAGATAATTTGTGGTATTGCGCACCATGGGCAGCGTAATGGCAAAGAAACGGCGGATGCCATTGGCACCGTCCAGCTCAGCCGCCTCATAGATCTCCTGGGGAATTCCCTGCAAAGCGGCCATGTAAATCACCATGACCCAGCCTGTCCCCTTCCAGATACCAAACAACCACAACACCAGGTTGGCAGTCCAGGTATGCTGAAGCCAGGAGACCGGGCTTTCAACGAGGTGCAGCTGCATCAGAATGTAGTTGACCATGCCGCCCTTGCCGGACATAAACAGATATTTGAACACCATGGATACCACAACCCAGGAGGTGATGACCGGCAGGTAACAGATCACCTTGAACGCCGTCTGTCCCCGCCGGACGGAATTGACCAGACATGCCAGCACCAGTCCGCAGGCCATTTGTCCGGGTACCGTCACCAGGGCATACAGAATGGTGTTCCGGAACGCGATCCGGTAGTTCTGGTCTGACAGCAGGCTGAGATAGTTCCGGAGGCCGACCCATGCATTGGGTCGGTTCTGGATGACATTGAAGTCTGTACAGCTGATCCAGATATTCCGAACCAGCGGATAAAGCACAAAAAGCGCCATCAGCACAAAACCGGCCAGCAGAAACGGCAATGCCTGCATCCACTGCTGCAGGCCGACTTGCAATTTTCTTTTTCCCGTCTGCATCGCTGCACCTCGATTCGCCTGATTTCTTCCGCGAGGGGCTGTAACCCCCCTCGCGGAACCGGAGATCATTCCTGTGCCAGCAGCGCGTCGATCTGCGCTGCCGCGTCATCCAGCGCCTCCTGAGAGGACGCCTGCCCCCGGAGCACGCTCTCAAAGGCAGTGTTGAGGATCGTCTCGATGGTCGGCCAACTGGAGCACGGGATCCGCGCCTGCGCCGTCTTCAGCTGTTCCATATACACCTCTACATATGGCGAACCGCTGGTATCCACCTTTTCCATGGCGGAGGAGGTGACCGGGATCATGCCGGCGCCCGCCATGGCAACCTGCTGCGCGTCCTCCAGCATAAACTTCATGAAGGTCCAGGCCGCGTCCTTTTTGCTGCTGGTAGAGGTCATGACGATGTCCTCGCCGCCTACAATGGAGATGCTCCGGCCGTCCACGGAGGGCATCAGCGCCGGCGTATAGGTGTCGAGCTTGTCCTCAGAGCTGAAGAACCAGGGGCCTTCCACGATCATCGTATAGTTTCCGGCTTCAATGCCGCCCCATCCATCGGGCTGCTCTCCCATAATGGCGGGGCCAATGACACCGTCCTTGTACCATCCCACGATGGTATCCAGCGCCTTCACCGTGTCCGCTCCGTTCAGATAGCCGGAAGCCGTCGTATAATCCCCGTCGGTGACGGAACCGCCCAGGGTCCAGATAAACGGGAGCATCGCCCAGTTATAGGAGCCGGACACGGCAAACAGCCATTTTTCCTCGGCGGGGTTGGTTTTGTCCAGAGCGCCCATCAGCGCATCCAGCGTCTCAGGCGGTGCGTCAAAGCCATACTCCTGAAGCACTGCATTGTTATATACGGCAACGGTGGTGTTGGCATTGAGGGGAAGGCCGTAATTCTGCCCCTTATAAAGTGTGGTGCTCATGGAGCCGGGCATAATGCCGGCGGATATGTCGTCAAACTCTGCATAATCGTTGAGACATTCCAGAGCGCCCAGCTTTGCCATCTGGGAAACCCATGTCAGATCCAAACGGATCACATCCGGGGCAGCGTCACCTGTAACGGCGGTGATCAGCTGCTCGTCCAGCCCCTCATAGGGCATCCGGATGGCGTTTACCTTGATATTCGGGTACTGCTGTTCAAACGCAGTCAGAACGCTCTCTGTAAAGATTTTTTCCTCACCTTCGCTGTAAGAATGCCAGAAGGTGATCTCAACCGGTTCCTGAGTATCCGGCGTCTCTGCGGACGGGTTATTCTCCGTCTGCGCAGGGGCGGCATTCGCCTCCGTACCCGGATTCTGCTGGGCGTCCTTTGCACAGGCCGACAGGGAGAGCAGCATGGCTGCCGCAAGAATGAACGCTAAAATTTTCTTCTTCATATGGTTTCCTCCGTTCAATTTTAAAGTGTGGGATAAATGTCCGCTGCTGTGTTTGCTATCACCATGAAAAGATTCTGTTTTAAAGCAAATCCCCTCCAATCTCTCGATTGTAACTGGTTACATTTTTGAGTAAAAAAACGCGTTTTATTTATTCACGCATTTTTGTTGACCCCCTCTCAATAATGCTGACAGGCAGAAGCAGATGTTCCGGACTCTGCTCACCTGCCCGCAGCTGCTGAATGAGCATTCTGGCTGCAGCCATGCCCAGACTGACCACATCAATTTTCACCACCGTCATTGCAGGCTCCGATACACTGGCGAGTACGCTGTCGTCAAAGGCAACCACCTGCACATCGTCCGGGATACGAACCCCATGCTTGGTGAGTTCGCGCATAAAATGGAAGGCAATGGCGCTGTCCGAGGCCACATAAGCCCGGCACAGACGATCCCGATGGGCTTCCACATAGGCGGCAATATCCGCCGGTGTCAGCAGTCCTTTCGCCGCACCGCACGCAGGCTCGGAAAGCCCTGCCGCCTCCAGGCAGCTCTTGTAACCGGCATACCGTTCCGCCGCAAACACCTTTTCAAAGCTGTTTGTCAAAAATCCGATCTCCGACGCGCCGGTTTCCAGAAGCCATGCCGTCGCGCACCGCCCCGCCTCAATGTTGTCAATGTCCACCCACGCCGCCTGCTCCACAGAGGAGCGGCCGCCGATGACGAAGGGAATCTTGCTTTTCCAAAGTACCTCCAGAACCTGGGCATTGGCCAGTTCGCTGAGCAGAACCACGCCGTCAATCCGGTTTTCATTCACAATGGATTCCAGGGTGGAAACATTTTTGCTGCCGATGTGGCAGATCATGAGATAGTAGCCTTCCCGTGCCAGCGCATGCTCCAGGCCATACTGGATCCGCAGAAAATAGTCGTTGCCGTAGGTCTCCACATTGCTGTCGTCCACCACCAGCGCCACGGTATAGCTGTTGCCATGGAGAAGGCCCCGGGCCATCATGCTTGGCTGATAGTTCAGCGCCTCAATGGCCTGCCGGACCCTTTCCACGGATTGGGGTGCGATCAGCGGGCTGTTGTTCAGATAGCGGGACACTGTCGCCACAGAAACGCCCGCATATTTGGCTACGTCACGAATGGTTGGCTTCATATTTCTCTCCATTGGAACCGGTTACAATCTTTTCTTCAGTATAGGTCTTCAATTTACCGGTGTCAATAGGGAATTTCCCCAATGTTTTATCCGCAAATTTATGAAAAATAACAATCGTGCCCCGTGTGAACAGCGCAAAGCATTGGCGGGCGGGACAAACCGTGCCGGGAAATCCCCCGCCGGGTTTATCCGCCCGCCGAATGCGCGCTCCCCTGCCGCCATGCCATCGGAATCCGCCAGGGGCTGCCCTTTTCCTGATCAGTCGGTCACGATCCCTTTGGCGATATCGCTGGTCATACAGTATTGTAGCTCTTTTACCCGGCGGAGCAGCGTCGCCGGCCACTGAGGCTGTTCCGGATCAAGAAGCACATGCTTCAGCGGCCCATGCTGCCAGGGTCTGTTCAGGGCAATATAAATTTTCCGGGATGCCAGAATCTGCTTCATGCCGATGGTAATGCACAGTTCCGGCATACCCATCAGGTCCCCCCGCTGATAGCCGAATTCTTCCTTCGCTGCCCCGGAATGAATAGATGCTGCCGTGCGAGCGCAGATAACAGCAGAACGTGGGCGCGAATACGTCGGATTGTTGTAAACAATTTGAGAAAGTACTTTCTTTTTCACGAGGAAATATGGAGGCAATCCTTCATTCAGTCTTCTAATAATCGGAATTGATTTCGTGTGTATTACACAAATTATACGAATTAATTTGCAGCAAATTAACAATATTAGGTTGCGAAACTACTTTCGCAATCCAACGTTGACGGTGGAAAGAACAGGTGTTATATTGGGCTTACCAACAAAAAACAGGAGGGTAAACCATGAAAAAGATATTTGCTGTTTTGCTGTCCGTTATGATGCTTCTCGGAATGCTGGCTGTGACGGCTTTCGCGGACGAGAGTGCGGATGAAACCATGATCCCCGTAGTCGTTCAGGTTCCGGAGGGCTGGGGCACGCCCAATCTTTGGGCTTGGGCGGATGATGGTACCAATGCCTTCGCGGCATGGCCCGGCGAGGAAATGGACGCCCTGGCTGAGGGGTGGTATTACACCTATGTTCCCGGTTTTGTCCAGAACGTCATTGTGAACGCCAATCAGGGCACCGATGCGGCTGTCCAGACCGAAGGCATCGTGGTAGAGGCCGGTAAGGAAGTGTGGATCACGGTCGCGGAAGATCTGACTGCCTCCGTCGCTTACGAGGCGCAGCTGCGGGGCGAAATTCCCGCCTATGTGGAAAAGTTTGTCGTTCACGCCTACGTTCCCCTGTCATGGAAAACTGTGAATCTGTGGGCGTGGTCGGCGCCGGACGGCACCAATGCCTTTGAAAGCTGGCCGGGCAAGGCTATGCAGGAGGGAGACAACGGCTGGTTCACCTGCAAAGCCCCCACCTGGGTCAACTCCCTGATCATCAACGGCAACGAAGGAACCGTCCAGACCGAGGACGTCAGCATTGAGGGGAAGGAGCTGTGGATCACCGTCTACGAGGACCTGACCTACGATTTGAGCTACGAAGACCCCGACAAGGCCGTGGACGATGTGACCGTACATGCGCAGGTTCCTGAGGACTGGGCTGACCCCAGCTGCTGGGCATGGTCAGCACCGGACGGCACCAACGCCTTTGCCTCCTGGCCCGGTGAAGCACTGAGCAAGGACGGCGACTGGTATAACATTCAGGTTCCCGGCTGGATTAACTCCGTAATTATCAACGCCAACGAGGGCGCTGTCCAGACCACGGATTTGTCCGTCGAGGCCGGCAAGGAGGTCTGGGTTGTGGTGACGGATGCCGAAAATGCCCAGGTCTTCTACGAGGCGCCTGCACAGGATGCCGCAGCCACCGAGCCTGCGGCGGAGACGACCGTCCCCGCTTCCACGGAAGCGCCTCAGGAAGCTGCCAAGAGCAGCAATACCGGCGTGATCGTCGGCGTTGTCGCCGCAGTCGTCCTTCTTGGCGGCGGCGCGGCAATCGTGGCAAAGAAGAAAAAAAGCTAAAACACTCAATCGTATCCCCGGCGGGTACACGTCAGCCGTGTACCCGCTGACGGTCTATCAAGGAGGCTTTTATGAAACGGTTTTTCATTCTGATTTTATGCTTTGCGATGCTGCTGAGCCTGACCGCCTGCGGCGGCAAAACGGACAGCGCGGATACAAACAGGCTGGTCATCTGGCATGACAAGGAAGACGCGGTGATCACCGCCCTTTCCGATTATCTGGCGCAAGCCATGCCGAATCTGGATGTCCAATTTGAAAAGAAAACCAGCTTGACCGATTCTCTGAAGCTGGTGGGCAATGACCCCTCCGCCGCTCCGGATCTTTTTCTGTTTGCCCACGACAAGATCGGCGTTTTTGCCGAAATGGGGATTCTGGCTCCGGTGGAGCCGCTGCTGGAGGAAGGGGCGCTGGATAACTTCCTGCCCATGACCCTTCAGGCGGCTACCTACAAGGATACTCTGTACCAGCTGCCGCTGTATTTTGAAACGCTGCTGTTCATGTATAACCGCCGTTATATGCAGGATGGCGAGGTTCCCGCCACGACGGAAGAACTTTACGCCTATATGGAGAACAATACCGGCCGGGGACGCTACGGCTTCGTGGAGCAGCACAGCACCGCCTACTATTCCGCCGCGTGGATCCACGGTTTCGGCGGCTCCATCATTGACAGCAGCGGCACCCCATTCCCCGACGCGCAGGCCGTGCAGGATGCGCTTGCTTACCACCTGAAATTCGTAAAGCTGATGCCGGGGGAGACAGAATACAATACCGTCAACACGCTGTTCCTGGAAGGGAAAGCGGACGCGACCATCGGCGGCCCGTGGATGGTCCCCTCTGCCCGAGAGGCCGGGATCGATCTGGGCATTGCCCCCATGCCGACTGTGGACGAAACCGGGCTTGCCCTGGCTCCTTATTCCGGTGTGCAGGGCGTTCACGTCCTGAAAGCTGCCGCGGAGCGGAAAACCGCGGCGGTAAAGCAGCTGCTGGCGGCATTGGCAAAACCGGAGATCGGCACGTCTCTGGCGCTTGCCAGCGGATGCGCTCCGGCAAACGGCAGCTGCTATGACGACGCCCGCGTCGCGGAGGACGCTCTGGTGCAGGCCATGCGGCAGACCGCAGAAATCGCCGTCCCCATGCCCAATATTCCCGAAATGGACGTTATGTGGACTGTGGTCAGCAGCCTCCTGACCGATGTGAACCTGTCCGGCAAGGATATTCCCTCCAGCTTCCAGTCGGCCAAAGAACAGGCGGAAAGCCTGATCGCGGGGATGAAATAAAGGGAGAAAACCATGGAGAAAAAGAAACGGAAGGAATGGATACGCTCTTACGCATGGTCAGCGCCATCTCTGCTGCTGATCGGGCTGATGGTGGTATTTCCGATTCTCTATACCTTCTACATCAGTCTGACCAATATGAATGTCTACCACTGGTTCGACTTTACCTTGGTGGGGCTGGACAACTACATCCGGGCGCTGTTCGTGTTCGACTCCGGCTTCCTGTCCGCGCTGCTGGCAACGATTTTGTGGACAGTCGTCAGTATGATTTTGCAGCTGGTCATCGCCTTTCTGCTGGCGAACCTTCTGAATATCGAAAAGCTCCGGCTGCGCAAGCTCTACAAAACAGTGCTGATGTTTCCCTGGGCGATGCCCGGATATGTGGGGATTCTGCTCTGGAAAACCGGAATGTTCAACACCCAGTTCGGCCTGCTGAATCAGTGGATGGACAAGCTGGGGCTGACGGCGGTCAAGTGGCTTTCTTCCGATGTATCGGCATTTCTGAGCTGCACGGTGGTCAATCTGTGGCTGGCGCTGCCATTCATGATCATGATTATGGACGGGGCATTGCAGAGCATTGACAGAAGCTACTACGAAAGCGCCATTCTGGACGGCGCGGGCGCTTTTGCCCGGGCGAAGTACATCACCATCCCCGCCATGCGCCCCATCATTGCACCGGCTGTGATTATCACGGTGTTTACGACCTTCAAGCAGTTCGACGTTGTCTACCTGCTGACGCAGCAGGCCGGCGCGAAAACCGGCTCCGGGTTCCACACCATCCTGACCTACGCCTACGAAAACGCATTTATCACCAACAATTACGGCTATTCTTCGGCCATTTCCATGATTATTTTTGCACTTCTGCTCCTGTTCTCCGCAAAATTCCAGCTGAAGGAGGATGCCTGATGACGAAACGCAGATGGCGGGAGGGCGTTGGGCTGACGGCGCTGAATGTCTTTTTCATTGCGCTGTGCTTTCTGACGCTGATTCCCATTCTCTATGCTCTGAGCGTCTCCTTTAACGGGTCCAACAGCCTGCTCAGCTCCGATTTTTCGTTTATTCCCAGAAATTTCACCCTGAAAAACTACCGGGAAGTCCTCTTTGGGGAGAACATCACCCTCTGGTTCCGGAATACCATTTTTCTGGCAGTTGTGACCGTTTTTCTGTCCCTGCTGGTGGCAGTCCCGGCGGCCTACTGTTTCTCCCGCCGCCGCTTTCCGGGCAGAAAAGCCATACTTCGGTGTCTGGTTCTGCTGAATTCTTTCCCGGCGATTCTTTCCATGTTCGCGATCTACCGTCTGCTGCGGCCGATGGGGCTGGTCAATACCCGGCTGGGACTGATCCTTGTTTATACGGGAACCATGGCGGTGTTCAGCCTGTGGAACACCAAGGGCTACTTCGACACCATCCCCACGGAAATTGAGGAAGCCGCCAGAATCGACGGCGCTTCCGATGGGCAGATCGTCCTGAAAATCGTCATGCCTCTGGCAAAGCCAAGCATCATCACCACCGCACTGCAGGTGCTGATCTATGTGTGGAATGAATACATCTATGCGACGACCTTCCTGACCGGGGAAAGCAAGTACACGCTGGCCGCCGGACTGAATGCTTTGCAGGCGACGGAGATGACCGGCTCCTGGCCGGTATTCGCGGCGGCGGCCATTACCGTATCCCTTCCTGTACTTGTGATCTTCTTCCTGTGTCAGAAATATATGACCTCCGGGCTGACGGCTGGAGGTGTCAAGGGATGAAGCTGGACGCTGTTTTGCACATTCCCATGTCGGAATACTGCTGCGGGCTGGATGAGCGCCATATCGTTTACCGCCTGCGCTGCGCCAGAGGCGACTTGCAGCGGGTGACGCTTTTCTACGCCGACACCGCGTGCCGGGTCAATCCGATCCTGTTTACTTCTGTCCCCATGGAAAAGGTTCTGTCGGACGCCTGTCACGATTACTGGCAGGTGATTGTAGACAGCCCCTATAATCGGGTCTATTACTACTTTCAGCTGGACGACGGCACGGAGACGAAGCTGTACTACAGTAATCTCTTTACTGACCGGCTCGCACAGGATCGTTCGGAATACTTCAAGCTTCCCTTCAACCACCGCAGTGACATTGCCCGCGTACCGGCGTGGGCGAAGGATGCCGTCGTATATAACATTTTTCCGGACAGCTTTGCGTCCGGCAGATGTGAAATTTCCGGGCAGTCTCATTCACAGCGTTTTGGACAGCAGACCGTGCGGGGCAAACTCGGCGGAACGCTGGACGGCGTCGCGCGGAATGTGGATTACCTGAAAGCGCTGGGCGTCAACTGTGTATATCTGAACCCAATTTTCGCCGCCGGGGAATACCACAAGTACGACCTGCTGGACTATTACCACGTTGACCCCTGCTTCGGAGGGAATGAGGCATTCCGGACTATGGTCAATACGCTGCACGCTTCCGGCATTCGGGTCATCATCGACGGCGTGTTCAATCACTGCGGCTGGCATTTCTTCGCTTTTGAGGACGTGGTTAAAAATCAGAAGGAATCCCGCTATAAAGACTGGTTCTATGATCTGACCTTCCCCGTGCATCGCCCCGAAACCCCGGAGGAAATTCCGGACTACGCCTGCTTCGCCTATGAGCGCATGATGCCAAAGCTGAATACCGCAAATCCGGAGGTGCAGAAATACTTCTGCGACGTAGGCGCTTACTGGGTACGGGAATACGGCATTGACGGCTGGCGGCTGGATGTGGCCAGCGAGGTCAACGATGGTTTCTGGCGGGCGTTCCGCGATGCGGTCAAGGGCGAGAATCCGGAAGCGCTGCTGATCGGTGAGGTGTGGGAGAGTGCCGGTCACTGGCTTCAGGGGGACATGTTCGACTCCACCATGAACTACGATTTCCGGAAGCACTGCTGCGCATTTTTCGCCGAAAAGCGCATCGACGCAGCAGAATTCTCCGGTCGTATTACGGATATGCTCATGCGCTACCGGCTGCAAATGCTCCCGGCGCAGCTGAATCTGCTGGACAGCCACGACGTCAGCCGTTTCCTGTCGCTGTGCGGCGGGGATACCGCAAGCTATCGCCTTGCCATCCTGTTTATGATGTGCTTTGTGGGGATGCCCACCATTTTCTACGGAGACGAGCTTGGCGTTCAGGGTATGCAGGAGGAAGAATACCGCGCCCCCATGCCGTGGAAGGGCGGCGATCTGGCGCTGCTGGGCTTTTTCCGAAAGGCCATCGCCATGCGGCACGCCTTATCCCCATTGCGGGAAGGCTCATTTCAGATGTTGTCCGCTGAGGGGGGCAGCCGCGTGATCCGCTTCCGCAGGTATACCGGAACGGAGTCCGTGACAGTGTCCATTAACGCAGGGAAGGCCGATGCCGCAGTTTCTTTCCCCGAAGAAAAGCTGTATTGGGCAGAGGGCTTCCAGAACGGCGTTCTGTCCCCCGGCGGATTTGCCGTAACTTTCCGGTAAATTTTTCCCCGACCCTTTCGGGCCGGGGAAAATTATGTTATACTGGAGAATAAGGTGGTGAAGAAACGATGGGTGTTACCATTAAGGATGTAGCCGAGGCGGCAGGCGTCTCTATTTCCACTGTCTCTAAGGTTCTGAACGGGCATTACAGTATTTCCGAAAAGACAGCCCAGCGGGTTCGCGGCATCATGCGGGAGATGAATTATTACCCAAACGCCAATGCCCAAAGCTTTGCCAGCGGCTCCAATCACACGGTCGTGTTGCTGGCAAACCTTGCCCCCAACGCCGCTTTTCAGAACCCTCATATGTTTGAGATCATTTCCGGTCTGGAGGAAGCGCTCTGCAAACGGGGATACCGGCTCATCCTGCGGGGCGCGGATGCGACCTCCGCCTGCGGCATTGCGGAGGAGATCATTTCCCGCCGCAGTGCGGACGCCATTGCCGTTCACGTGGGTGTCATGTCCCATCCTCTGGCCGCCGTGCTGACCCGGCTGCAATTTCCCCACATCGTTCTGGGCGCACCGGACTTTGACAGCCAGGTATGTTGGATCGACAACAGCAATACTTACTCCGGGACGGTTGCCGCGAGCTTCCTTCTGTCGCGGGGGTATAAGCGGCTTGCTTTTATCGGCGGAAAATCCTATGATTTGGGTTCCGCCCTCCGCCTGCAGGGCGTGAAGCAGGGGCTTTCCAACGCGGGAGAGAAACTGGAAGACCAGTATATCTGGCTCGGGGAATCCACCCGGGCGGACGGCTTCCGTATGGCAGAAAGTCTTTTGAGTCAGAAAGAACTGCCGGACGCCATCATCTGCGCCAACAATTACATCGCTCTGGGGTGCGTGGATGCGGCCGCAAAAAAGGGACTGCGTATTCCGAAGGATATCGGCATTATGGCCTTTGATAATTTCCCGTTTTCCCAGATCATAGAACCGCCGCTGACGGTCGTTGACATCAACGTCCGGGACATGGGCACGCAGGCGGCAAAATTCCTGACAGACATCATGCGCCATCCAAATATGCAGATACAAACCTATATCACAACATCCAATGTGATCGTAAGAGGGTCTACGCGGTAAAGAATCATGTGCCCCCGATTCCTGACAGCAGACGGATTCGGGCATGCAGCACAACCCCAGCAAAGTCCGCCTGCATTTTGCAAAATACAGGCGGACTCTGCTGTTCTTTGAAAATTGACAAATTCCCGGTATACCCGGATGAAGCGGATAGGAAGAGGAGCGGGGCATATGCCCAATGTCACTAAGTTATACTGAACTCCAATTAGGGTCTATCTGAAAACCGGGAATATGACCAACAGCGAGGGATTTTTCGCCTGCTGAAGCCATTTTTCCGCAGGAATACTTTGTGTATTACAAGGGAAAATGGTGCACAGCAGGCGGAAAAGACCCGCTGTTTGGGCATGTTGACGGTTTTCAGATAGACCCTAAAATCTTAAAAAAAGATTTTAATTGCCTGAAGGGCATGAAGTTCATATGAGATGTGTTTTGTGATTTCTTTCCTTATAAATCACAAAACAGGCAGCGCCGTCAGACAGTGCCTTTCTGATTAAAATCTTGATTTTAATCAGAAAACAGTATTACATTTTCCGGGGCGCACCCATTTGGATGCGCCCCATCTTTTATTTTCGGGAAAAAGATCCGTAATTTTTTACATTTTGCGCAATTTCCTGTTGACATTTTGTGCATTATGGTGGTATAGTATGTCAATAAGTATTCGGCGCACGCACAAAGGTACACCGGATAGAAACAAAAGGAGAGGATTGAACATGAAAAAAATTCTTGCTATTGTACTGGCGGCTGTGATGCTGCTGTCCATGACCGCCTGCGGCGCTGCCGCGAAGAAGGATACATACGTTGTGGGTATCTGCCAGCTGGTTCAGCACGACGCCCTCGACGCCGCGACCAAGGGCTTTCAGGACGCTCTGACCGAAGCGCTGGGAGACAAGGTGGAATTTGAAGTCCAGAACGCCTCCGGCGACTCCGTGAACTGCACCACCATCATCAACGGCTTTGTTTCCAGCAAGGTCGATCTGATCATGGCCAACGCCACCCCCGCCCTTCAGGCTGCCGCATCGGCGACCAGTGAGATCCCCATTCTGGGCACCTCCGTCACCGACTACGCTTTCGCTCTGGAGATCGATGGCTGGACGGGCACTGTGGGCGGCAACATCTCCGGCACCTCCGACTTGGCTCCCCTTGACCAGCAGGCTGCCATGATTCAGGAGCTGTTCCCGGACGCCAAAAACATCGGCCTGCTGTACTGCTCCGCCGAGGCCAATTCCCAGTATCAGGTGGATGAAATGACCAAGTATCTGACCGAGCTGGGTCTGACTGCCACTGCTTTTGCCTTCACCGACACCAACGACGTTGCGTCCGTCGCTCAGGCGGCCTGCGATGCCAGCGACGTGCTCTACATCCCCACTGACAACACCGCTGCCTCCAACACCGAGGCCATTGCCAACGTGGTGCTGCCGGCCAAGGTTCCCGTGATCGCCGGTGAGGCCGGCATCTGCGAGGGCTGCGGCATCGCGACCCTGTCCATCAGCTATTACGATCTGGGCGTCGCCACCGGCAAGATGGCGGCAAAGATCCTCACCGGCGAGGCGGACATCTCCCAGATGCCCGTGGAGTACGCCCCTCAGGTGACCAAGATGTACAACGCCGCCAACTGCGAGGCGCTGGGCGTCACCATTCCCGACGGCTACGAGCCGATGGGGTAATTTTCCCGTAAAATCAAGCGGCAGGGCAGGGCTTTTACCCTGTCCTGCCTTGGCGTCATTCTGCGCCCGGACCGGGCAATTTCTTTATTATTGTAGAGGTATCAAGATATGAGCTTCTTCCTATCCCTTTTGAATGCCATGCCGGGCGCGATCACTCAGGGAATGCTCTGGGGAATCATGGCAATCGGCGTGTACATCACCTACCGTATTCTGGACGTGGCCGACCTGACGGTGGACGGAAGCCTTGCCACCGGCGGCGCGGTGTGCGTCATGCTGATGCGTGCCGGGTGGAATCCATGGGCCGCGCTGCTGTGCGCGTTTCTGGCGGGTGTGCTGGCGGGACTGTGTACCGGTCTGCTCCACACCCGGTGCGGGATTCCTGCTATTCTGGCCGGTATCCTCACCCAGCTGGCGCTGTACTCCGTCAATCTTCGGATCATGACAGGCAAGGCCAACCAGCCCATCGGCGTGGATAAGTACGACCTGCTGGTCTCCCAGCGCTACGTCCGGGATCTGGCGCTGAATAACCCCATTCCGCTGGTGATCCTGTTTCTGGCGGTGCTGATCGGCCTGCTGTACTGGTTCTTCGGCACCGAGTACGGAAGCTCCCTGCGGGCGACCGGCGCGAACCAGAACATGGCCCGCGCACAGGGCATTGATACCAAGTCGGGCATCACCTTCGGTCTGATGCTGGCAAACGGTCTGGTCGCCATGGCGGGCGGCCTGCTTGCCCAGTATCAGGGCGCGGTGGATGTGAACATGGGACGGGGCGCCATCGTCATCGGCCTTGCCGCCGTCATCATCGGCGAGGTGCTGCTGGGACGCGTGTTCCGCAATTTCGCGCTGAAGCTGGTGTCCGTCGTCATCGGCGCGGTGATCTACTACGTAGTCATCCAGATCGTCCTGCAGCTCGGCCTGAACACCAATGACCTGAAACTGCTGACGGCACTGGTGGTGGCGCTGTTTCTGGCGGTTCCCTACTGGAAGACCATCGTGCTTCCCAAGAAGAAGGAGGTATGACGATGCTGGAGCTGAAAAATATCAGCAAGACCTTCAACGCCGGAACGGTGAACCAGAAGGTGGCGCTGAACGGGCTGAATCTGACCATGAACGAGGGCGATTTCGTCACCGTCATCGGCGGCAACGGCGCGGGCAAGAGTACCATGCTCAACGCCATCGCCGGAGTGTTTCAGGTGGACACCGGGAAAATCCTCATTGACGGCGTGGATGTGACCGCCCTGCCGGAGTATAAGCGGGCAAAGTACATCGGCCGGGTGTTTCAGGACCCCATGATGGGCACTGCCGCGACTATGCAGATCGAGGAAAACCTTGCGCTGGCGGCACGCCGGGGCAAGCCCAGAACCCTTCGGCCCGGCATCACCAAGGCGGACCGGGAGTTCTATAAGGAGCAGCTGCGGATTCTTGATCTGGGACTGGAAGACCGGATGACCACCAAGGTCGGTCTGCTGTCCGGCGGCCAGCGTCAGGCGCTGACGCTGCTGATGGCGACTTTGCAGCAGCCGAAGCTGCTGCTTCTGGACGAGCACACCGCGGCGCTTGACCCCAAGACTGCGGCCAAGGTGCTGGAGGCGACCCAGCGGATCGTAGAGAAGAACCACCTGACCACCATGATGATTACCCACAATATGCGCGACGCCATTTCCTATGGCAACCGCCTGATCATGATGTACGAGGGGCATGTTGTGGTGGACGTTTCCGGAGAGGAAAAGAAGAATCTGACGGTGGAGCAGCTGCTGAATCTGTTCAGCAGAGCCTCCGGCTCCGACGAAGCCGACGACAAGCTCTTACTTTCCTGATATGATCAACAGGGCGTGCATTTCTGCGCGCCCTGATTTTACTGAGAGGAATCAAAATGAAGCCCAAAGAACTGCTGGAAATTCTGTCCGTGGCGGAGAAGCTGAAATGCAACACACGGCACTGCTATACCTCCTCCGGCCGCCGGGAGAGCGTGGCGGAGCACAGCTGGCGGATATCCCTGATGGCGATGCTTCTGACGAAGGAGTTCCCGGAGGCGGACATGGACAAGGTGATTCGCATGTGCCTGATCCACGACATGGGAGAAGCCTTCACGGGGGACATCCCGACCTTTGAGAAAACCAACGCCGATACCCGGAAAGAGGACGACATTCTGCTGAATTGGGTGAACACCCTCCCGGAGGACGCCCGGGAGGAATGGGCGGCGCTGCTCACCGAGATGAACGCCATGGAGACACAGGAAGCGAAAATCTACAAGGCGCTGGACAAAATGGAAGCGGTGATCCAGCACAATGAATCGGATATTTCCACATGGCTGCCCCTTGAGTATGACTTGCAGATGACCTACGGCGAAGAAAACGTACAGTTTTCCCCCTATATGCAGCAGCTCAAGGCAGAGGTCAACGACTGGACAAGAGAGAAGATCGCCCGGGAGAAGCCGGAATAAAGCGCCCCGACATAATACTGCAAAACCCTCCGTATGACAGTTCGTGCATACGGAGGGTTTTGCGTCAGGAATCCAATTATCGTCTGCGCCGGACGGGCTGCGCCAGCTTGCGCAGCAGGAGAACCAGCACCGCCGCTGCCAGCAGGCAGGCGCTCATGATGCTGTAGGAAAAGGCTGCCAAATCGCCGTGACGCTGGACGTAATATTCCATAAAGCCCGCGCCGCCAATGCAGGCGGCGATCCCCAGCCACACCAGCACATTCCAGAATCGGAAGCCCCGGGCTTTTACCATCCGAGCGGAGAATACCACAATCACCAGCAGCAGTCCCAGCGCCCCCAGCACCTGCACCACGCTGACGAAGCCATTGCTCCGGAAAAACAGCTTGTCATACCGGGTACTGTCCAGCACGATCTGGGACACGCCGTAAAGCAGCAGGAAAATCAGTGCCGTGTCCCCATCCTTCCGCTGCTTTTTGGGCAGGTAGAACGAAAGCAAAATCAAAAACAGCACCAGAGCCGCCATGGCCTGCAAAATGAACGTCGCCAGACGGTACTCCGTAGCGCCGGAAACGGCGTTGGTCACGGGATAGACCCAAGGAAGCGACTGAGTGGAAGTAATGATCTGCCCCCGGTCAGTGGAATTGAAGAAGCAGGCAAGCCGCCCCACGGCGATACCGGCGCACCCGGCCACGGCCATGCAGTCCAGTATCTGGGGCAGATTCCGGTCAAAATGCAGCAGGCGAATAACAACTGCCGCCAGTACACATCCGGCGAAGACGCCCAGCAGGGCATATCCGCCGGGGGAGAAGGGCTTCATGGCGGCTTCAAAGCTGTCGTAGCTGCTGGTGCGGCAGTACCAGTGAACCAGCCGCCCAAGCAGAAGGGACAGCGCGATGGCCAGCGGAACCACGCTGAAAGCGGCGATTCCATTGCCGCCTTTTCCCAGATACAGCGACCAGAAAAAGCAGATGGCGGTCAGCGTCGCCAGAGTCAGCACGATGGAACTCCAGTAATAGATGGTCTCCCCGGAAATAAACGCGATTTTTTCCATACCGTCAGCCTCCTTCCGGCATCGCCGTGGCGAAGTAGATGATGTCGCTGATCTTCCGCTGCTGGCCGTAGACCGGGCGGTTGATGAGCTGGTCGCCCATCACGATGGCGGCGGTCTGCCCGCCGTCCAGGCAGTAGGCCATGCGGCAGCCGGTGGCGGCGATGTTTTTGGCAAAAGTCTTGACGGTGGGGATGTCCTGCCAGGGGCCTTCCGTGTTCGCCGTGGCGACGATATAGTGGAGCTCGCCCATCTGGCACAGCGCCGCACGGGCGTACCCTTCCGTGATTTCGCCCACGCCGTACCATGTGTGGTCGATCATCTCGTAATTGTCAATGAGTACCGGGCCGAAGCCAAGGCTGAACCAGATGTCGTTCTCCGCCACGTATTCCTTGGCGGCCGCCGTGGTCGTAATGTCGCCGCCGTAGGTGAAGCGGAGGTCGCCGTTGCGGTCGATATAGCAGGTCTCGGCGTAGGTACCTTCCACCTTCCGCACCTGCCCCTGATAGACGATGATGCCAAAGTTGCGGAAATTGTAGAAATCACCGGAGGAAGCCACCACCGCGTTGACGCTTTCCGCCATTTCCGAGGTGTAGAACTGGGTCGCCGAACCGTATTCGCCGCCGGCCAGATGCCGCCGGAACTGGGACGGATGGTTGACCTTCACCTCGGAGAAGGTGTACACGGAACCGTCGTGTACCTCTTTCCATGTGATGGCGAATATGGTGTCGTCCAGATAATAGTTGACAAGACTGCCCTCAAACAGCTCCACGTCGGTGCTGAAATACAGCTCCTGCCCGTCCAGAAGAAAGGCAGCTTCGTCCAGAAGCCATTGCAGGGAGGCCGGGTCGTCGGTCTGGCCGTAGCAGTCCGGGTTCGGCTCCGGGGCGACCTGCGCGTCGTCCGGAATCTCGATGATGACCTTTTCCCTCACGGGGACGGTGGTTTCGGGAACGTTCTCCGGCGTTTGCGCGGCGGTAAGCGTATCCCGGGCGGCGTCCATTTTGGCGGAAACAAAGCCGTCAAACTGCTCCATGATCGCCATGTCCGCGGGCGCAGTCTGCGCCGCAGCTTTGGGACGGCTGAGGGACTGTGCCATCTTTCCCAGCAGAACGGCCGTCAGAGCCAGAGAAATCGGCACCACGATGACCCCCAGAAGGACGAAAAACGGACTGACCCGGTGGTTTTTCCGGGCAAATTTCGGTTGATATGCCATGTCCGTCCTCCTTACGCCATGCCGGAGATGATTTGCAGCAGCGCCTGATCCGGCACCACCCACCATGCGCCGTCCTGATAGATGAGACCCAGCGTCACATCACGGGTGACGGTCTGGGCGTCCTCACTCAGCGCCTGCGTTACCGCGTCGTTCAGCGCCTGATCTACCAACTCGTTTCGGTAGCTGTTATCCTCGTTGTAAATTTCCGTTTTGTCCTCTGCCGCCGCGGCCTTTGCCTCCAGCAGCGCTTTTGCCCGCTGGGGAACTGCCGCCGTCACGCCGGACACATCCAGACAGGTGACCGTCGCGTCCCGGGCAAATCCCGTGTCTGTGATCCGGCACAGCCCGGTAAATTCGTAGGAAAGGCTGTCCGTGAAGGCGTCCCAGAGCAGCTTGCTCACAGCATCCTCCGGCTCTCCCGCACCCAGATCCGGCTGACCGTAAATGCAGCTCTGGGCGGTGGCATAGTCGCCGGCGCACAGAGCGTCCATCATGCGCTGTGCCTGCGCCGAGGCGGCTTCGGGAGACTCCAGCATCCTCGGCTGGGCGTTCCGCGACGCGATGCTCACCGCTGCCGTCGCCACCATCAGCAGAATGCCCAGAACGCCGAACACGGCAGATAAAATCTTGCTTCCTTTCATATGCACACCTCGGATTTTCCATATACCGTTTATTATACAGGGCAATGAGAAGGTTGTCAATTGAACGTTAGATTAAGAAACCTCCCTTGCCGGTTTGATGGGTAATCGTAAAATAGTGAATGGAGCGTATCGGTGCAGATACGCTCCATTTTTCGTATATTTGACGGGGGAGGGGTACAACCCCTTGGCTCTCCCTTTGGGAGAGCTGTCACCGCAGGTGACGGAGAGGGTCTTGCACCCTTGCTTCCCCTCTCCGTCCTCGCTTCGCTCGGCCACCTCTCCCAAAGAGAGAGGCAAGGGGAGCATCATAAATGGTCAAAAATGCGGATCATCCGCCAAAATCGGAGCTTTTCGCGGCAATGGTAAAGCCGTTTTCGTTGTCCGCCGGGACAAGGGTAAAGCAGATGGTGCCGATGGTGTCATCCGGGGTGCCGCTGTAGACATCGAAAATGACAGTAGCGCCGTTGACGGAATCCGGGTAGCAGCCGCGGAAGGAGTAGCCCACGTCGCCAAAGTCGGAAAGGCCGATATAGTAATAGCCGTCTTCAAAATAGAACAGGGTCTGTCCGGCGCTCACGTCCTGAATGGCGGGAGCATAGGAGGGCATTTCCAGACCAAGAGCAAGGCGGACGTAAGGAACTACGCTGTTCTCCCGGCTGACCTTCACTGCCTGTCCCCAGGAGGTGGTGACCAGTTCCTGTTCACCGCAGATGGTCATTGCCGTTTCACCGTCCACCATGTCCGGACAGGTGAAAGAGGAGAACAGGAAATTCCGCCAGAATTCGTCGTTCAGGGAAGCGTCGTCCGACCAGTCCGGCAGGAAATAACACATCTTTTCCAGAAAAGCCTTGCCGGTTTCGCTCAGGGCAAAGGAATCCGCTTCTGTACTTGCCGCCGAGGCCTCCGTTGAGACGCTGGGCCGGGTAAGCTGCTCAGTTCCCGCCGGCGCGGCGGGCGCATCCTTCGACCCGGAGACGTTCAGGAAGAGAAACACTCCGCCCACGGACAGCACCAGTACCAGACATACCAGCACGACCGCAAAGCCCCAGCTTTGTTTTTGACCATTCTTTTCGTTCTTCATAAATTTGGTTTCACCTTTCTTCTGACGGATGGCACGGCTCATTTCTCCCTCGATGCGCCGGGCGCAGTCTGCGGGCATGGCCATCTCATTGTAGACATCAATCACTTGTTTATTCACGCCGCACCCTTTCTCAGCTGCCGTTCCAGCAGTCCCCGCCCGCGGGAGAGTCTGGCGGCTGCGGTGCTCTGGGGGATTTTCAGGAGCCGGGCAATTTCCCCGGTGGTAAAGTCCTCGTAATAGCGCAGGTACATGACCACCCGGTACTTGGGCGGCAGACGCAGAATGTCCTGCCGGGGCGTGCCCGTCCTCGGGGCGAAGAAAAGCGCCTTCACGGTGCGCTTCCAGCCGCCGGAGCGGAGCAGGCTGCGGCATTCGTCGGCAGTTGCCTGCATGAGAAAATCCCGTTCCGTTCCCGGCGTCAGATCCTCCCGCGCCACCAGCTTCAGAAATACAGACCGGCTTACGTCCTCTGCCTCCCGGGGGCTGCTGGTATAGTTGACTGCCAGTCGGTAAACGTCATCCCGGTAGCGATGAAATAAGCTCAGCGCGTCCACTGCCTGATCTCCCCCCCAAAAATCCCGTGTCGAATCCTATATACAATACGATTGAGACGGGCATTTTGCTGCACCGGGACGAAAAATTTTTTGATTTTTTGAAAAGGCAGGGACAGGGCTTATTTTCAGACAGGTTTGCTTGACAAATGCAGCCCGCAATATGTATAATATACTCGTCTTAGTGTGACTATAGAAAATTCCGCATTTATATATTTCAAGGAGGATACTATGACACCCCAGGAAAAAAAGCAGCTGCAGGTCATGGCCTGCAAAGTGCGTATGGGCGTAATCGAGGGCGTCCACGCGGCCAAAAGCGGACATCCCGGCGGCAGTCTGTCTGCTGCGGACATGTTCACCTATCTGTATTTCAAGGAACTGCGCGTGGACCCGAAAAATCCCCAATGGGAGGATCGGGATCGGTTCGTCCTGAGCAAAGGCCACACCGCGCCCGGCCTGTATGCGGCGCTGGCGCTGCGGGGCTTTTTCCCCGTGGAGGATCTGGTGACGCTGCGTAAGCTGGGAAGCTATTTGCAGGGGCACCCAAATATGAACTCCGTCCCCGGCGTGGACATGTCCACAGGTTCTCTGGGGCAGGGCATTTCCGTTGCCTGCGGCATGGCGCTGGCCAGCCGCTTGAAGAAGCGGGACAACCGGGTATACACCCTGTTGGGTGATGGCGAGATTCAGGAGGGGCAGGTCTGGGAGGCGTGCATGTTCGCTGCCCATTACAAGCTGGACAACCTCTGCGTCATCATCGACAACAACGGCCTGCAGATCGACGGCGATATTGCCAAGGTCATGAGTCCCTATCCTATTGACAAGAAGCTGGAAGCCTTCGGCTTCCACGTGGAGACCATCGACGGCCACGACTTTGACGCCATCGCGTCGGCGCTGGACACGGCGAAGACCGTCAAGGGTCAGCCCAGCGCGATCATCATGAAGACCGTCAAGGGCAAGGGTGTTTCTTTCATGGAAAATCAGGCGAGCTGGCACGGCTCGGCGCCCAACGACGAGCAGTACGCGGTAGCTATGGCGGAGCTGAAGCAGCAGCTCAGCGATCTGGAGGGCATGTAATATGGCAGATGTAAAGAAAATGGCCACCCGCGAGGGCTACGGACGGGGACTGGTTGCTCTGGGCGCGGAGCATGAGGACATCGTGGCGCTGGACGCCGACCTGGCAGGCTCCACCAAGACCGGCATGTTTGCCAAGGCGTACCCTGACCGCCACTTCAACTGCGGCATTGCGGAAGCGGACATGATGTGCGTGGCGGCAGGTTTCGCGGCCAACGGCTTCGTTCCCTTTGCGTCCTCCTTTGCCATGTTCGCCGCGGGGCGGGCTTTCGAGCAGATCCGCAACTCCATCGGCTATCCCCACCTGAACGTGAAGATCGGCGCTTCCCACGGCGGCCTGTCCGTGGGCGAGGACGGCGCAAGCCACCAGTGCTGCGAGGACTTCGCGCTGATGCGCTCCATCCCCGGCATGGTCGTCATCTGCCCCGCCGACGGCGTGGAGGCTGAGGCGGCTGTCAAGGCGGCGTATGAATATCAGGGGCCGGTCTACCTGCGGATGGGACGTCTGGCAGTTCCGGTGTTCCATGAGGACGGCTTTGCATTCAAGATCGGCAAGGGCGAGATCCTGCGCGAGGGTACGGATATCGCCATCATCGCCAACGGTCTGATGACTTACGAGGCCATCAAGGCCGGTGAAGCGCTGGAAGCCATGGGCATCCACGCCCGGATTGTGAATATGTCAACCATCAAGCCGCTGGACGAGGAGCTGGTGCTGAAATGCGCCAAAGAATGCGGGAAGATCATCACCTGCGAGGAGCACAGCATCATCGGCGGCTTGGGCGAAGCGGTGTGCAGCTATCTTGCGGAAACCTGTCCCGTCCCGGTCAAGCGCATCGGCGTGAACGACAAGTTCGGCTGTTCCGGCACTGCGGCCGAGGTGCTGAAAGCCTACGGCCTGAGCGCGGAACACATTGTCGAGGTTACGAAAGCGTTTCTGAATCGATAAGACAAGCACCCTGTACGAGAAAGTACAGGGTGCCTTTTTGTGTGTTCGTTAAGGGGCGCTTTCAGCCAGCTGAATGCGGATTTCTCCGTAGGACAGCGCTTCCGTGTCCCCGTTTTCGTAGCGTACCAGAAGACGAAAATCGTCGTCAATGCCGTAGGCATAGGCGCTGACCGCACGCCCAGCGGAGAGAACGGTGACATTCTGCCCGATTGCCAGACTCCGGGAACGGTAGTCTTCCAGATATGTCCTGCATTCCGGGTGGGTATAGAAATCCCAAAAGCGGTTCAGAAATTCTCCGACCAGCCGGTTTTTTGCTTCCGGGCAGCTGCGCTCCAGAACCGACCCGGCAATGGGCTGAATTTCCTCCGGGAACCCTTTCACGGGTGGGTAGAGGTTGACGCCAGCCCCCAGCACCATGTAGTCCAGAGCGCCGGTTTCCAGACCAACGGCGGCCTCCGTCAAGATGCCGCAGACCTTTTTGCCATGGAGGAAAATGTCGTTGACCCATTTAATGCCGGGCTGCTGCCCGGTCACCGCTTCTATGGCCTGACACATCGCCGCCGCAGCCGCCGCCGTAAGGCAGGTCGCCTGCTGGGGAGAGTAGGCCGTCGGGCGGAGCAGCAGACTCAGGTATACGCCGGAATCAATCGGAGAAAAGAACTGCCGCCCATAGCGCCCCCGCCCGTCGGTCTGCTCGCAGGCGACGATGACGCAGCCTTCCGGGCGGCCCTGATTGGCCTTTTCCCGGACAAGGGCGTTGGTGGAGGGCGCGGTGGGAAGTACCGTCAAATCCAGATCCCGGTATTCCGGCTTCAGAAATCTGCGGATGCCCTGGGGGGACAGAATGTCCGAATCCGGAGAAAGGCGGTAGCCCTTATTGGTTGCGGCGTCGATGGTGTAGCCGTCCTCCCGGAGGGCGTTTACTGCCTTCCACACGGCTGCACGGGAGACCTGAAGCGTCCGGGCAATTTCCTCCCCGGAGAAAAATGTCCCCTTGCTGTCTTCCAGCAGGGCAAGCAGCTTTTCCTTGGTGGTCACGGCGTTTCCTCCTTATACTGGCATAAATCCGTCCACTGACAGTCGCCGCAGATATCCTCCCGGCGGCCGGGTATCAGAATGCTGCCCAGCACCCGTTCTGCCAGCTCCCGGTAGGGCAGTACGTCTCCGGGGGTCAGGCCGCACAGGGAAAGCACCGTCCGGTCATAGCGCCGCACCTTCTCGGCGGATTCGCATTGGCCACACAGATTGTTGGGGCAGGCGCGGCAGATTTCGTCCGCCTGATCGGTCAGCCGGACGAGGGGATTTTCTTCCAGCATGGCCTTTTTCCGCGCCATGTTTTCCACAAAAGCCCCGCTGTAGCCCTTCCCCTGAAAGAAGCGGAGACAAAGGCCGTGATGGGCGCGCAGGGGAATGACTGCTTCGTCCATGACGTTACCGCAGCCGGATGGCAGCGGCCAGACGCTTGCGGATGGCCAGCGCAAGGGCGATTTTAAGGCAGTCCGGGAGAATGTAGGGGAACACGCACTTGCCCAGCGCCGTCCACAGGCCGATGGCGCCGGTGTTTTTGGTGTACACCACCAGGAACCAGGCGGTGCCGAAGGCATAGCACACCGCAAGACCCAGCAGCATGGAAAGCGCCAGCACCCATGTTTTCGTCCCCAGAAGCCGCTCTATGAGCCACATGACCAGCGCGGTGAACACAAATCCGATGATATATCCGCCGGTGCTTCCCAGAAGAACGCCCAGCCCCCCGGAGAAGCCCGCAAACACCGGCAGTCCGACGATGCCCATAAGCAGATAGAGCACGACGGCCAGCGTTCCCCGCTTTCCGCCAAGGACGCTTACCGCGACAAAGACGCCGAAGGTTTGCAGGGTGAAGGGGACTACCGCGGGAATGGAGATCCACGAACAGACCGCCATCAGAACGGCAAACAGGGCGATATACGCCATGTCAATGGTTTTCCACTTTCTTGAAACAGATGCTTCCATAGTTGTTTCCTCCGAACTGTTGAATTCGGAAGCAGTATAGCACAGGCAATGTGCGATTGTCAACCATAAATAATTTCTGGTTGACAATAGGAGGCAGAGGAAACAGATTTGGATTTTACAGCCGCACTTCTACCGGGCGGCGGATGGTCATGGACTGCTCCGTTACGGCGCAGTCCATGGCGAGGACGTAGACGCCGTTTCCGGCGGCTTCCCGCAGGGCGGCGGCAAAATCCGGGTCGGTGGCGTCGTTGGGGTGCAGGTATTTTACGTCCGCCATTTGAATGACGAACAGAACGCCCGCGCCATACCCTTCAGCGGCGGCGCGGGTCAGACCCCGCAGATGCTTCGCGCCCCGGAGGGTGGGGGCGTCGGGGAAGGCGCAGACGCCGTTTTCCTCCAGCGTCACGCCTTTGACCTCCAGAAACCAGAGCTTTCCGTCCCTAAAAAAGGAAAAATCAAACCGGGAATCGCCGTGAACGGTCTCCGCCCGGAGGGCCTCGATTTTCCCAAAGCCGCCGGAGAGCAGCCACTCTTTGGCCGCCGCGTTGGGCGCTTGGGAGTCCATATTGATGAGACGGCCGCCTTTCTCAACGGCAATCAGGTCAAAGCGGGTTTTTCTGGCAGGGGAGGACGCCTCCTGACACCAGACCCGCGTTCCGGGGACAAGCAGCTCTTTGCAGCGACCGGTATTTTTCACATGGACGGTCTCCGTCTGCCCGGCGATGTCCACATGGGCGATAAACCGGTTGGGGCGGGCAAGAAAGGTGCCGGATACCATATTGGCGTAGTTCATTTTCGCTCCTCATCTTATACAGAAAAGGGGGTCAGGCAAGCCTGACCCCTTTGCGGTTGTGCGGATGTCAGCCGACGGAGGACACCATTTCGCCGTTCAGGAAGGAGAAGGTGCCGCCGGGGGCGGTGAGGAACTGGCCGTTGGACAGCGTCACATCCAGACGGATGGACAACTGCTGGTCGTCCTCCATGGAGGGAATGTTGAAGGTGATGCCGGAGATGTCCGCGGTGTAGCTGCCGGGAATTTCGGCGGCTTCCATGGTCAGCGCGGCGGTGCCGACGATCTCCTCATTGAAGGTCAGAACCAGCTCGGCCTTGCTGCAGGTGATGGTCTCGCCCTCGTTGGTGATCCGGGGCGCCTGCACCTCCACGGAACCACCGGTGATGGTCAGGGTGCTGCCGTCCTGGGTGGCGGACGCCACGGTCATGTTGCAGTAGGAGTTCAGCGCGGACTCCAGATTGATCAGGGCGTCGTCGGTGGGCGCGGTGGGGGTGTTGATGGCGACTTCAGTCTGGGTGCCGTCCGCGGCGGTCAGAAGGACGTAGTAGCAGTAGCCGTCGGCAGCGTTCAGATCGGCGGACGCGGTGTAGGCGCTGCCGTTCCACTCGCAGGGAACGTTCGCTGCTTCCTCACCCTCCAGACGGACGATGAATGCCGCGCTCTGCCCCTCGGCATAGCCGTTGGGGGTGGCGGTCAGGTTGACGGTAGCACCGTTGGGGCTGCTCCATGTGGCGGCGGTCAGCGTACTGGAGGTCAGGGTCAGCTCCTGCCCGGCGGACATTTCCGGAACGCTGGCGGCGGTATTGGCGGTCGGTTCCTTATCCTTGGAACCGCAGCCGGCGAGGGCAAACGCGAACACGGCGACCAGAGCGATCACAGCGAGAATATTCTTTCTTTTCATTTTGGGCTCCTCCCTTATACGTCCCGGCGAGAGGGCTTTCAAACCCGCCCGGAACGCTTGTTTTCTCCAGTATACAACAAACTGTAACACTTTGCAACTATTTCTTAGGAAAATAACAAAATTTAACAATTGAAAGAACATCGGCGCGGGGATATCCCCGCGCCGATGAATGGAACGCAAGTAAATTAGTCGTTGGCCTTCGCGTCGGCGATGATCTTGGCCTGATTGGCCTTGGGGACTTCCTCGTAACGGACGAATTCCAGCGTGAAGCTGCCTCTGGCCTGAGTCATGGCGCGCAGATCAATGGCGTAGCTGCTCATTTCCGCCATGGGGACTTCCGCCTCAATAACGGTGTTGCCCTCGTGATCGGGGGACATGCCCATGGGACGGCCGCGGCGCTTGCTCAGATCGCCCATCACATCGCCCACGTAGGAATCCGGCACGGTGACGGTCAGCGCGCCGATGGGCTCCAGCAGGGTGGGGTTGGCGTTGGGCATGGCTTCCTTGAAGGCCAGGATGGCGGCCAGCTTGAATGCCATTTCGTTGGAGTCAACGGGATGGTAGGAGCCATCGTACAGGGTAGCCTTCAGGCCGACCATGGGATAACCGGCCAGCGGGCCCTTCTGAACGGCTTCCTGAATGCCCTTCTCAACGGCGGGGTAGAAGTTCTTGGGGACGGAGCCGCCGAAGACTTCCTCGGCGAAGATCATGTCGTCCTGTTCCTCCTGCGGCTCGAAGCGAATCCAGACGTCGCCGAACTGGCCGCTGCCGCCGGTCTGCTTCTTGTGACGGCCATGAGCCTCTACCTTCTTCTTGATCTTCTCCCGGTAGGCGACCTTCGCCGGATACAGCACGGCGTCCACGCCGAAGCGGCTCTTCAGCTTGGAGACCAGCACGTCCAGCTGCTGATCGCCGGTGCCGGAGATGACCTGCTGCTTGGTCTCGGCGTTGTTGGTCAGGGTGAAGGAGGGATCTTCCTCGTTCAGACGGTTCAGGCCGGTGCCGACCTTGTCTTCCTGACCCTTCACCTTGGGGGCGATGGCCATGGAATAGCAGGGAGCGGGGTAGGGGATCTGCTTCAGGGAGACGACCTTTCTGGGGTCGCACAGGGTGTCGCCGGTGCGGACTTTGTCCATCTTGCCGATGGCGCCGATGTCGCCGCAGCCCAGAGCCTTGACTTCCGTGGACTTCTTGCCGCACATGGTGTAGAGTCTGCCGAGCTTTTCGGTCTCGCCGGTGCGGGCGTTGACCAGAGTCGTATCGGAGGTAATCTCACCGGACAGCACCTTGACGTAGGAATACTTGCCGTACTGGTCGGAGACGGTCTTCCACACATAGGCGCAGGGAACGCCGCCGGGGGAGACGACGAACTCTTCGGTCTTGCCGTCGGCAGTGGTAGCCTTATGGTAGTTGCCCTGCACGGGGTTGGGCAGCAGGTCGATGACGTTGTCCATGAGCATCAGGCTGCCAAGGCAGGTCAGGCCGGAACCGCACAGCACGGGGAACAGGCTCAGATCCTTCACGCCCTGATGCAGGCCGGTGATCATTTCCCGGTAAGTAAAGTCGCCGCCCTCGAAGAAGCGATCCATCAGAGCCTCGTCGGTCTCAGCGACGGCTTCCTTCAGCGCGTCGTTGAACTCCTCGATGACGGACACCTTATCAGCGGGAACGTCGATCTCCACACGCTTCAGGTTCTGCATCTCGTAGGCGCGCTTGTTCAGTACGTCGATGATGCCGGTGACCTTATGGGCGGAATTCCAGATGGGGATGACGACGGGGGCGATCTTGTTGCCGTACTTCTCCCGCAGAGCGTTGAAGGTGGCGTTGTAGTCGGAATTGTCCTCGTCTACCTTGGAGATGTAGACGAAACGGGGCATGTTCCGGTCTTCGCAGTATTTCCATGCCTTCTCAAAGCCAACGGTGATGCCGTCCTTGGCAGAGCACACCAGAATGGCGGCGTCGGCGGCGCGGAGCGCCTCCATGACGGCACCGGAGAAGTCGAACGCGCCGGGGGTATCCAGCAGGTTGATCTTCACGTTGTGGTATTCCAGCGGAACGACGGAGGTGGAGATAGAAATATGACGGCGGATCTCCTCGGGGTCGTAATCGCAGACGGTGTTTCCGTCGGCGTTCTTGCCGATGCGGTCGATTGCGCCGGTCATGTAAAGCAGGCTCTCAGCCAGCGCGGTCTTGCCGCTGCCGCTGTGACCCAGCAGACAGATATTGCGGATGGAATTAACAGTGTACATTGTGGTCAATACTCCTTTCGGGAAGGGAAGCCTTCCATTTGGGGCGCGGGCACCCGAATAGTGACATTATACACGAAAGACGCGCTAATTGCAATGCTTATTTTCGTCACTTTGTGAAATTGTGTAAATTGGTGGGTGGACACTTGTTTTTGTGTGCAAAACAGACAAATTCCGGCATGGAAATCCAGCAAGGTATACAATCGCCGCCCGGGGGGAAGGGCAGAATAAAACCATCCCCGGAGCCGCAGTCCCCGGGGATGGCAGATCGCATTATACGGCTCTCGTCCATTCCGTGACGAGGAAGCCGGGGATCATCCAGATAAGCTGATACAGTAGCACGTTGGTGGGGGTGAGCAGCTCCGTAGAGCCGAGGTAGCCCAGCGCCAGCATGGTGAGCATTCCCAGAATGCCGCCGATCAGGTGGATGACGGTGCCCAGGGTGGCGGCGGAGCGCAGGCTGCGCGCGCCGGTGACGGCGTAGGCCGCGCTGACCAGTTCGTCCCGGGTGGTGATGGCCAGGGTGGGCGCGTCCGGGTCGGGATGGCGGTTCAGCAGATCGTTCCGGACCTCCCGGGTGGGGAAGACGATCCGGCGGGTCTTGACGCCGAATTTGGATTGCAGGAAGCTTTCTGTCAGCATGAAGTCCCCGCACAGGATCACGGGGGTCACCGACCGGTGGCCGCACAGGGTCACAAGACCCGCCGCGGCGGAACGCATCTTGGCGTAGGAAATGGCGAACACGGCGCACAGCTGGCCGTCGATGGCGGCGTACACCGCCTGATTGACCATGGTGCCTTCGGGGATCACAACGCCCATGTCCTGCAAAAAGTTCAGGCTGCCCAGCAGTACCGGCTCACCGCAGACCTCGCCGCCGATGCCGCCGGTGCCGTAATTCTGGAAGTTCTTCACGGGATGTGCTTCCACGCTGCGGTTTTTCATCAGCTGCTGGAAGACGGGAACCAGCCCGCCGCCCGCGGCAGTGATGAGGGAGGCGGTCAGAGACACCACCTCATCGGGGCTGCGCTTGCCGTAGAATTTGACGCCGTTGAGCTTGGTGCTGCCCAGAGGGAACAGGTCTTCATCCCGGAGGGGGAAGACGGCTTTGCCGCTCAGATCCTTCACGCCCTCCCAGCCGCACAGCACGGTGCCGACCATGTGCAGCCGCTTTTCCAGCACTGCCATGGGGCGGGTGTAGGAAATGAAGAAGCTGGCGGGGACGGCCACCAGCAGACTGGTGGCGAGGATCTGCACGCCAAGGCTCGTGCCGTGGAGCATTCCCGCGAACACGGCGATACCGATGCAGATCAGCAGGCTCAGCAGCGCGTACACACCCTGCACCTTTTCGGGGGTGGAGGGACAGCTGTAGGTGTCCATGAAGTCCTCGACTTCCGCTTCGCCCCGCACCAGACCGGGCTTTCCTTCATAATAGTCGGAAACTTTGGCGATGCCCTTGAGACGGACGGCCTTGCGCAGGGTATCCATCTGCCCCATTTCGGTGGAGCGGCGCTGGCAGCGGGCGGCCATGGCCATGGTCATTTCCAGACAGAAGGCGGCGCAGCAGGGAACCCGCAGCTCCACAAGGCAGGACGCGGCGTCCACGCAGCAGGCGATAAACGTAAAGGTAAGCAGAGAATTCAGGTTGAACCGGCCCTTGAAGATGCTGCCCAGCCCGTCCAGCATCAGATGGCTGCCCAGCAGCCCGGATACCAGCATGGCCAGCACCTGACTGAAGATCACCAGACGCATCCGGTTTTCTGGCACCATATCCAGCGCCAGCAGCGTGGTGACACCGGCGCACAGCAGCACGATGACGAGGTTCAGCAGAATGCCGATCTGCAGTTTGCCGATGCCCAGCTCCGTCAGCTCATAGTACCGCTTTTCGGGGCCTGCCACCAGCTTCTTTTTCAGCTCCCGCAGACGCTGATGGGGGTCAAAGGTGATGGGCGGGGTCTGGTGCTGCTGAGGGGCTTCCGGTGCAGGGGCGTCGGAACCGCTGCCCGACAGCGCTTCGGCGATCAGATCGTCGATGGCTCTGGTGTCGTCGCTGGGAGCGGCTTCCTCCGCTTCTTTGGAAAGCGCTTCGGGGTCAAAGCGGACGGTGTCGCCGCTGGAAACCGGGTCGGGGGTTTCCTCGGGGGCTTCGGCAGTCTCGGGGGCCTCGGGCTGCTCCGGTGCCGGGGAACTAACTTCCTCCACCAGCAGCACGTCTACGTCCAGTTCCTCCTCCGACGCGGTATCCTTGACGTCATCGTCGGGATCTTCGTGAAATTCCCGCAGGATGTCGTCAAGATCAAATTCCTGAGATTCGTTGGTATTGTCCATATGGGTTTCCTCCTGGTGAAATTCGGCTGCTGTCAGCCGATGCGCTGGCGTACCGCCTCGTAGAGCAGAATGGATGCGGCGGCGGACGCGTTGAGAGAGCTGATCTTTCCCTTCATGGGGATGCTGACCATCACATCACAGTTCTTCCGAACAAGCTGGCTTAAGCCCTCACCCTCATTGCCGATGACAATGGCGGCGGGAATGGTCAGGTCGGCCTTATACATGGGGATGGAGCCTTCGGCGGCGGTGCCGAACACCCAGACGCCCTTGTCCTTCAGCTCGGCGATGGCGGTGTTGATATTGGTCACCCGGGCGACCTTCATGTACTCCACGGCACCGGCGGAAGCCTTGGCCACGGTGGCGGTCAGGCCCACGCTGCGGCGCTTGGGGATGATGACGCCGTGGGCGCCCGCGCATTCGGCGCTCCTGAGGATGGCACCCAGATTGTGGGGGTCGGACAGCTCGTCGCAGATGACGATCAGGGGCGCTTCCCCACGGGACGCGGCTTCCTCCAGAATGTCGTCAACGGTAAAATAGGCGTGGGCGGCGGCCAGAGCGATCACGCCCTGATGGGCATGGGTGAAGGACATGGCGTCCAGCTTCCGCCGGTCAACGCTGACCACAACTGCGCCCGCGTCCTTTGCCTCTGCGGCCAGACGCTGTAAGCCACGGTCGGTGTCGCCGTCGGCGATGAACACCTTGTCAATGGTGCGCCCGCTTCTGAGCGCTTCCTGAAGGGCGTTGCGTCCCTCCAGCTGCCCCTCGGTCTCCTCCGCAGGCGCTGCCTGTGGGGATCGGGGCGGGAAATTCCGCCCTTGGGGGCGGCGCTTTTCGTTCATAAATCCAAAATCCTTTCCTGAGAAAGTGCCTTCGTATACATACAAATACATACAAGCCATACTATTATATCAGATTTCTTCCGGTTTCACAACTCTTATTTTTCGCTCAGGACGGGAGAAATGGCTGTTTCTGGCGGAAATTAACAGAAAATTTACCGCGGGAAGGAGAATCGCCGATTGCCTACCACGGAAAAATGTGTTATGATAACGCCAGTGTAATGAAGGAGGCGAGGGAATGGACTTGAATCGCAATGACTCCCCCAACAATAATAACAATAACAACGACGGGAGAAAACCCGGCGGAAACCGCCCGAAAGGCAGCATCGGCACCGCGCTGCTGATCACGCTGGCGATCGTTCTGCTGGTCAACTGGATTTACGGCAGTATCTCCAAGAGCCAATATACACAGACTTCCTTTTCGGACTTTCTCGCGGCGAAGGACGCGGGGCAGCTGTCTGAGGTGGAAATTCAGTCCGACCGCATCATCTACATGACCAAGGAAGAGGCAGGCAAGCCCGCGGCAATGCAGAAGGCATGCTACACCGGCCTTCCCGGCGGCGGCGACCTGATCGCCCTGTCCGAGGAGCTGGACGCTATGGGTGTGAAGGTGGACAAAAAGATCGTGGAAGACAATTCCCTGATCATGATGATCCTGTCCTACGCCCTGATGATCGGTGGACTGTTTCTGGTAATGAATCTGCTCACTAAGCGCATGGGCGGCGACGGCATGATGGGCGGCTTCGGAAAATCCAAGGCCAAGGTCTACATGGAAAAGCAGACCGGCGTTACTTTCAAGGACGTGGCCGGTCAGGACGAGGCCAAAGAATCCTTGCAGGAGATCATTGATTTCCTCCACAATCCCCAGAAGTACACCGCCATCGGCGCGAAACTGCCAAAGGGTGCGCTGCTGGTGGGTTCTCCCGGCACCGGCAAGACGCTGCTGGCCAAGGCTGTGGCGGGCGAGGCTAACGTCCCATTCTTCTCCATTTCCGGTTCGGACTTTGTGGAGATGTTCGTGGGCATGGGCGCAAGCCGTGTCCGTGACCTGTTCCAGCAAGCGGCGAAGGTCGCGCCCTGCATCATCTTTATTGATGAGATCGACGCCGTGGGCCGCGCCCGGGACAACCGCTACGGGAACAATTCCGAGCAGGAGCAGACGCTGAACCAGCTGCTCAGCGAGATCGACGGCTTTGAGCCGTCCAAAGGCATCGTGTGTCTGGCGGCGACCAACCGCCCCGAGATTCTGGACAAGGCACTGCTCCGTCCCGGCCGGTTCGACCGCCGGATCATCGTGGACAAGCCCAACCTTCAGGGACGGCTGGATACGTTGAAGGTACACACCCGGAAGATCAGGCTGTCCGACGATGTGGACCTGCGGAAGATCGCTCAGGCCACGGCCGGCGCGGTGGGCGCTGACCTTGCCAATCTGGTCAATGAGGCTGCTCTCCGGGCTGTGCGCAAGGGCCGTCAGCTGGTGAATCAGGAAGACCTGCTGGTGTCCTTCGAGACGGTCATTGCCGGTACGGAGAAGAAGAACACCGTTCTGACAGACATGGAAAAGCGGCTGGTCGCCTATCACGAGGTGGGTCACGCACTGGTGGCGGCGCTGGAAAAGCATTCCCAGCCCGTGTCCAAGATCACCATTGTTCCCCACACCTCCGGCGCGCTGGGCTATACCATGCAGATGCCCGAGGAAGAAAAGTATCTGTCCACTGCTGAAGAACTGCGCACGGAACTGCGTACTCTGGTGGGCGGACGTGCTGCCGAGCAGGTGGTGTTCGGCGTCCAGACCACCGGCGCTGCCAACGATATCCAGCGGGCGACCGCGCTTGCGAGAAACATGGTGACCCAGTACGGCATGAGCGAAAAATTCGGGCTGATGTCCACGGCTTCGGTGGAAAACCAGTATCTGGACGGGCAGGCGTATATGGACTGCTCTCAGGAGACCGCCGCCGAGGTGGACAAGGAGGTCATGGAGATCTTGCAGAAGGCCTACGCCGACGCCAAGCGCATCCTGACGGAGAACCGGGGACTGCTGGACGAAATTTCTGAGTTCCTTCTGGTGAAGGAGACCATCACCGGCGACGAGTTGATGGCCTACGTCAACGCGGACAGGAACGCCCTTCCCGCGGCGGAAAAGACGGAAGAATAAAAAACAGTCAACAGCCACGGCGGGTCTGCCGTGGCTGTTTCAGTAAATCAGGATTTCAGGTGATGAAATGAAAACGACCTTAAAAAGCTGGGCTGAGATTGTCATTGAATCTGTAAACTACATCATCATAAGCTATGCACTCAGCTGCATGACCTTTCTTTTCAGAACAGATTGGTTGTTCATTCTGTTCTTTGCTTCGGAGATCTGGCTGTTGAGCAAGTATTTTGCGACCTTAAATAAACTGACAAAGAGCAAAATCGTATCCGACGCGGTATGGGTTTGCAGCCTGATTATTGTAGGCTTTCTTATGTATTTTGTCGGATATGTTGATGGAACGCTGGTTCCTTTCGCTTCTTAAGACCAGGTTTCCCATGAATAAAGTTGAGCCGCCGGTTATCCGGCGGCTCGTTTGCTTCAAAGAGGAAGAAGGCGTTTTATTCGCCCAGCGCGAGGAAATCCGCCGGGTTCATAGGTTCGTCCTGATGGGTGACGCTGAAATGGATGTGGCTGCCCAGCGTGGTCTCCACCAGAGCGGTGTCGCCCACATAGCCGATGACCTGCCCGGCGCTTACCGTGTCCCCGGACTTCACCGGGATGTCCTGACTCAGGCTGGCGTACCGGGTGAGGTAGCCGCCGTCGTGGCGGATAACCACGGTGTAGCCCATGGAGTCGTCCTCGTAGACGGTGTAAACCTCACCGTCCGCAGCGGCGCAGACCTCAGTCCCCGCGTCCGCGGCGATGTCCACGCCGTTGTGGACGCGCCAGTCCCGGGTGGTCTCATTGTAGCTCAGCGCCTCCATGGAGTAGGCGGAGATCTCCTCGCCGGAAACCGGAGACGTGGTCTTAAACGGCTTCTTTGCGGTGGGAGCGGGGGTTGTGCCCTGGGTGGCGGGGGTCGTGGACTGGGTCTGGGGCTGGGTAGCCAGCGCCGGGACGTCCTCGGATTCCATGGTTCCTACGAGGATGTCCTCCCCCACGGATTCCTGAATGGAGACTTCCTCCACGCGGTTGGCGTTTCGATAGTATACATAGCTGGTGATCCCGATGGCGGCTGCGCACAGGATCAGGGCTATGTAGTAGCCCTTTCCGCCGCGGCCGGCATGTTTGTTGTCGCTCATTTGTTAAGCACCTCCGAGGCTGATTATTGCCGGGATTTCCGGAGGTTAAACATAAAGAACGAAATATTTCGGGATTATTCTCCCAGCCACTCGACGATCTCCCGGATGGCGTCCGCCTGCTTTTGGGTCAGCGCCGCCTGTCCGGCGTCGCAGCGGACGAAGTATTCCGTCAGGTTCACTTCGTATTCGGTGCCGATCTCGGTCTCCACCGTGAACTCCGTGGAACAACTGCAAATGTCGTCGCTGGTATAGTCCAGATTTTCCAGAATGGCCGTCAGCGTAACGGCGTCGCTGCCGGAGAGCGTGTAGGCGCTTCCGTCCAGCGTTACGGTGGCGGAGGTGTTCCCACAGTAACCGTCCTCTGTGCCGCCGGTGGCTTCGGGTTCGCCCGCGGGGGCGTGGGTGTGACCGCCGTCCGCAGGAGCGGCTTCCTCAATGGCATCGAAATTGGGGGCGGCGTTCTTCTGGTCGGCCGCTTCGGCAATGGACATCGGGGCTTTATCTACGGCCGCGGCGGTCTTGGAGGAACCCATGTGGCCGAAGAAATAGGAGAACATGGTGCCCGCCAGCAGCACTACCGCGAGACAAGCGGCCATGGCCGCCCAGCGCTGCCAATGCACCTGGGGCTTCTTAGGCTTGGTGCGCAGGGCGTCCGTCCCGGCGACCAGATCGGCGGGAAGCAGATTCAGCGCGTCATGAAGTTTTTCGGAAGTCATACGCTAAAGCCCTCCTTTTCCAAGTATTCCTTCAGCCCTATCCGGGTGCGGTAGAGCAGGCTCTTGCACTTGCTTTCCGACATGCCGCAGTAGGCCGCGACCTCTTTCAGAGAGTCGAGGAAATAGTACCGCCCGATGAAGGCGTTCCGGGCTTCCTCGCTTTGCAGCCGCAGGTAAATGCCGATGGTGTCGGCCAGCAGCTTGACGTTGATGATCTCCTCGGTGGTATTGCCCCCGGACACGCAGTCGTCCAGCTCGGACAGGGACAGGGCATATTGGGAATCCCGCCGCTTGTCCCGGGTGCGGTAGCGGAAGCGGTCAATGGAAATGCGCCGGGTGAGCTTGGCCAGGTACGTGGAAAGCACCGACGGCCGCTGGGGCGGCATGGAATTCCAGGCGGCGAGGTATGTATCGTTGACGCTCTCCCGGCTGTCCTCCATGTCCGCGAGGATGTTGCAGGCAATTTTGGTCAGGTAGCGGTCATATTTGGCCTGGGTCTCCTGAATGGCGGTTTCGTCCCGGTTCCAGTACAGTGTGACGATCTGTTCGTCTTCCATTTGCGTCACTCCTTCCTATCAACATAAATACTCGACGAATTTTTCGCTTGGTTGCAGAAATTAGAAAATTTCGTAAGAATACGCGCCCCGCCGTGGTTTCCCGGCGGGGCGCAGCAATTTATTCCTCTTCCAATACCGCGATGTGAACGGTGTCCAGCTGGCTCTTGTCCACGGTGGTGGGTGCGCCCATCATCAGGTCCTGCGCGTTCTTGTTCATGGGGAAGGTGATGACCTCCCGGATGGACTCTTCACCGGTAAGCAGCATAATGAGACGATCAACACCGGGAGCGGCGCCCGCGTGCGGGGGCGCGCCATAGGTGAAGGCGTTGTACATGGCGGGGAACTTGGCCTTGACGTCGGCCTCGCCCAGACCCACCATCTCGAAGGCCTTGACCATGATCTCCGGGTCGTGGTTCCGCACAGCGCCGGAGGCGGACTCGTAGCCGTTGACCACAAGGTCATACTGGTCGGCCTTGATGGCCAGCAGCTTGTCCATATCGCCCTCGGCATCCTCCAGCGCCTTCAGGCCGCCCTGGGGCATGGAGAAGGGGTTGTGGCAGAATTCCAGAGCGCCGGATTCCTCACCGATCTCGTACATGGGGAAGTCCACGATCCAGCACAGAGCGTATTGCTCCTCGTCAAAGTGACCGGGAATCCGCTTGCCCAGCATGGTACGAATGACACCGGCGGTCTTCTGGGCGACGGCTTTCTTGCCCGCCGCCATGCAGACGAAGCTGCCGGGCTTCAGGTTCAGCTTGGCGGTCAGCGCATCCTTGCAATCCGTCAGGAACTTGGAAACGCCGCCGGTGAGATTTCCGTTTTCGTCCACCTTCACCCAGCAGGCTTTGCTGCCGGTCTGGACTTCCACGTCGGCCAGCAGCTTGTCGATCCACTTCCTCGCCTGGGTGAAGTTGTCCACGGCGACAGCCTTGACGGTCGCGCCCTCGAAGGGGGTGAAGCCGCAGCCCTGCACCTCAGCGGTGATGTCCTGAATTTCCAGATCGATACGCAGGTCGGGCTTGTCGGAGCCGTAGCGTTCCATGGCCTCATTATAAGGAATGTGGCGGAAGGGGGCGGCGGAGACCCGCTTGTACTTGCCGAACTTGTGGAACACGGGCACCAGCACATCTTCCAATACGCTCAGCACGTCCGCCTGACTGGCGAAGGCCATTTCCATATCCAGCTGATAGAATTCACCGGGGGTGCGGTCGGCGCGGGCGTCCTCGTCCCGGAAGCAGGGGGCGATCTGGAAGTAACGGTCAAAGCCGGAGGTCATCAGCAGCTGCTTGAACTGCTGGGGCGCTTGAGGCAGGGCGTAGAACTTGCCGGGATGGTTCCGGGCGGGCACCAGATAGTCCCGGGCGCCCTCAGGGGAGGAAGCGGTGAGGATGGGGGTGGTGATCTCCAAAAATCCCTTCTCGGTCATCAGCCGCCGCAGCTCGGCCACCACCTGACAGCGCAGGACGATGTTGGACTTCACGGCGGGGTTGCGCAGGTCGAGGAAGCGATATTTCAGGCGGGTGTTCTCGTCGGCGTCCTTGCTCTTGTTGATCTCAAAGGGCAGCTGGTTGTGAATGCACTTGCCCAGCACCTCGATCTTCTCAGGGACGACCTCGATCTCGCCGGTGGGGAGCTTGGGATTCTTGCTCTCCCGCTCCCGGACGAGGCCTGTGACGGAGATGGTGGACTCCTTGTTGATGGGCTTGATGAGCTTCATCATTTCTTCGGTTTCAATGACCACCTGAGTTGTGCCGTAGAAGTCCCGCAGGACGCAGAACGCGAAATTCGCGCCCACCTCCCGGACATTCTCCAGCCAGCCAACGATGGTTACGGACTTGCCCGCGTCGGAAAGACGCAGCTCGCCGCAGTTATGGGTTCTGGATTGCATCATGGATGAAAACCTCTCTTATATCTGGTGTTTTCTGATTTAGCTGTCCTATTATCCCACAAACAACCGGAAAAGTCAATCTTTCCGGAAAGGAATTTGCACTCAGAGAAACGAAAAAGCGGTATCCCTTTATGCGTTGGGATACCGCTTCCGTATTTATCATACTTCTTCCGCTGCGACGGCTTCCAGCCATTTTTCCATGTACACCTTCTGCACCACCGCCGCCGTGCAGCTGTAGAGCAGCCGCTTTTCGTCGGAGGAATCCTCGTCGGAGGATTCAATGGTCTCCCTGACCTCAAACTGGAACAGCAGGAGATTTTCCAGCTCCCGGCAGAAGTAATCATAGGCTTTTTCCAGCGGATAGGTGCGCTCCTGAAGCCGCAGAAAGCAGGCCAGCGCGTCCAGGGACAGGACGTTCTTCGCTACGGCGATGAAGAAAAGATACGCCACCTGATCCCGGCTGTACTGCTTCTTCACCGGGTTGGACAGCAGCCCCCGCTTGACGTAGTTGCTGATCATGGACGCTGTAAGGGGCGTTTCCAGAATGGGGGACAGGTAGCGGCAGATATATTTGGTGGCCTGTTCCAGATACAGACCCACGTCGGGAATCTCCTGATAACGGGGCAGACGGAAGCCCTGAACGGACTGGCCGATCTGCTGTTTAAGTTCCTGTTTCATCCACATCACCAGGGGACATTATACCGTAAGGGTAAGAAAAAGTCAATCTCAAAATCTTATCTTAAGATTCTCTTGACATCTTCATGGGTTGTTGATACAATAGCATCGGTTATTAAAAAACCGATGATTAGTAATCGAGGGATCAGTATGAAATACAAAATTGTAGCGGATTCTGCCTGCAACATCGTCTCCGGGGAGGACGGCACGTTTGCATCCGTTCCCATGAAGATCGTGGCGGAACGGGAATATGTGGACGACGCAAATCTGGACGTGGCGCAGATGGTGGAGGATCTGAAGCAATATAAGGGAAAGTCCGGCTCCTCCTGCCCCAACGTGGGGGAGTGGCTGGAAGCCTTCGGTGACGCTGAGGGAGTTTTCGGCATCACCATTTCCAAGCACCTGTCGGGCAGCTACAACGCGGCCAGACACGCTGCCGATACGTACATGGCCGAGCATCCGGAGAGAAAGGTGTTTATCTTTGATTCTCTCGCCACAGGGCCGGAAATGATGATGCTGGCGCAGAAGATCCGTCAGTGCGAGGACGCGGGTGACGATTTCGAGACCACGAAGGAAAAGGTGCTGGATTATCACAACCATCTGCACACCCTGTTCTGCCTGGAATCCATGAACAACCTGGCAAGAAACGGTCGGGTGAATATCGCCGTGGCGAAGATCGCCGGAATGCTGGGCATCCGGGTGGCGGGAGAGGCCAAGGGCGGCCAGGTCGCCCCGGTGCATAAGCCCAGAGGACTGAGAAAAACCACCCAGATGCTGGTGGATATGGTAAAAGAGCGGGGCTTCCGGGACGGCGGATATATCCGCGTCGCCCACTGCTTCGCCGAGGAAGCGGCGGCTGATTTCCGGGAAGCGCTGCTGGCCGAGTTCCCCCATGCCCGCTTCATGCTGGAGCCGACGACGGCGCTGTGCAGCTACTATGCGGAGGTGGGCGGCCTGATCATCGGCTTTGAGGGCGCGTTCAATACCCACAACGACAACCGACTCTTTTGACCCCGATATCTTGACCGGCGCGGCAATTTTGCCGCGCCGGCATTTTGCGCTTTCCCGGTGGTGGAAAAATACCTTGGGATGTGCTATAATAGGGCGCAGTCATGATTTTGGAGGTACCATATGCTGCCGGAAGCCTTTTTGGAGCGCATGAAGCGCCAGCTTGGAGATGAATATGAGAGCTACCTTGACAGCCTGAACCGCTCCCGGGCGGTTGCGCTGCGGTTCAATCCCCTGAAAGGGGAGATCCCACAGCTGCCCTTCGTGGGACAGCCGGTGCCATGGGAGCCGATGGGGTACTATTACGACCCTGACGCCCGACCCGGCCTGCACGTTTTTCATGAGGCGGGCGTCTACTACCTTCAGGAAGCCAGCGCCATGGCGCCGGTGGCCTTGCTCGATCCCCAACCCGGCGAGCGGGTCTGCGACCTGTGCGCCGCTCCCGGCGGCAAGACCACCCAGATCGCCGGACGGATGATGGGGCGGGGCTTTTTGCTCTGCAATGAGATCAACCCCAAGCGGGCGAAAATTCTATCCCGGAACATTGAGCGCATGGCCGTTTCTAACGCACTGGTGACCAACGAGCATCCGGCCACGCTGGCGCAGCGGTTTGCCGGTTTCTTTGACCGGGTGCTGGTGGACGCGCCCTGTTCCGGAGAGGGGATGTTCCGGAAAGAGGAAGCCGCCGTCACGGACTGGAGTCAGGAGACCGTGGAGATGTGCGCCCGGCGGCAGGCGGAAATTCTGAGTTCCGCCGCGGAGCTGGTACGCCCCGGCGGGCATCTGGTGTACTCCACCTGCACCTTTTCCCCGGAGGAGGACGAGCAGGCGGTGGCGCGGTTTTTGGAAAATCACCCCGAATTTGTCCCGGAAACCGTGGACGCGCCGTGGTTCGAGGCCGGGGAAAACGGGAGCTTCCGCCTGTGGCCCCATAAGCTGCTGGGGGAGGGACATTTTGCCGCCGTGCTGCGTAAGATGGAAGGCAGCGAAGAAAGTACCGTGATTCCCGCCGGGGAAAAACTTCCGAAAACCTGGCAGCCCTTTGCGGCCAGCCTTGGCATCCGCCTGCCCGACGGGAAGGCGTCCACCTTCGGAGACACCCTGTACTGGGCGCCGCCCGATATGCCGGACATCCGAAAGCTGAAAGTCCTCCGCCCCGGACTGGAGCTGGGGACGGTGAAAAAAGACCGCTTCGAGCCTGCCCACGCCCTGGCGCTGTGGCTGAAGACCTGCGAAAACCAACAGGATTACCCGGCAGACTCCGGGGAGATAAGCGCTTATCTCCGGGGGGACGTGGTGCCGTCCACGCAGAAGGGCTGGTGCCTCGTCTCGGCGGGCGGCTATTCCATCGGCTGGGGAAAAGGCGACGGACGAGTGCTGAAAAATCACTATCCGAAGGGATTGCGGCGGTAAATAACGGGATTTTCAGCGGAAAAATTCCTGTGTTTCCCGGAAGTGTTCCCTCCGGCAATGGTACTTTACAAGATTCGCTATGTATGGTATAATACCCTAGCCCATGTATGACGATTGACGAATCCAATCACAAGGAGAGGATATTCCTTGGCAAGATATGAAATTAACGGCGGTCATCCCCTGAACGGCACCGTCACGATCAGCGGCGCGAAGAACGCGGCCGTGGCGATCCTGCCCGCGGCTCTGCTGGTCAGCGGCAAGTGCCGGATCGAGAATGTTCCCAATATTTCCGATGTCCGAATTCTGATGAGTATTCTCGACGGGATGGGTGCGAAGATCGTTACCCCGGAACCCGGCGTGGTGGAGATCGACTGCGCGGACATTCATTGCAGCGAGCCGGATCAGCAGCTCGTCCGCAGAATGCGTGCCAGCTATTATCTGATGGGTGCGCTGCTGGGGCGGTTCGGCAGAGCTCATGTGGCGCTGCCCGGCGGCTGCAATTTTGCCTCCCGTCCCATTGACCAGCATATCAAAGGCTTTCTGGCGCTGGGCGCAGACGTTGACGAGACGGAAGAATATGTTGCTCTGACCCCCGGTCAGGAGGGACTGCATGGCGGACGGATCAGTCTGGATATGGCGTCCGTGGGCGCGACCGTCAACATCATGCTGGCAGCGACCCTGCTGCCCGGTCAGACCATCATCGAAAACGCGGCGAAGGAGCCGCACATCGTGGATCTGGCCAACTTCCTGAACACCATGGGCGCGCGGATCACCGGCGCGGGCACGGATACCGTCAAGATCCGGGGCGTCAATGCCCTGCGGGGCGGCACCTACGCCATCATCCCCGACCAGATCGAGGCGGGAACCTACCTGGCAGCGGTCACGGCGGTGGGCGGCAACGTGCTGGTGCAGAACGTGATCCCCAAGCACATGGAGTGCATCACCAGCAAGCTTCAGGAAATGGGCACGAAGGTCATCAATTATGACGATTCCATCCGCATCATGCGCACGGGAAAACTGCGGCAGACCACGGTCAAGACTCGTCCATACCCCGGCTTCCCCACGGATATGCAGGCGCAGGTCTGCGTGTGTATGGCGCTGGCGGGAGGAACCAGCCGCCTGACGGAAAGCGTGTATGAGACCCGGTTCTTCGGCTACTGCACCGAGCTGGAAAGCATGGGCGCGAACATTCGCATCAGCGGAAAGACGGCGACGGTCACCGGTGTCGATCATCTCACGGGCAGCACCGTTTTTGCCCACGATCTGCGGGCAGGCGCGGCGCTGGTCATTGCGGGTCTGGCGGCCAGAGGCACCACCTTTGTGGAGCACATTCATTTCATTGAACGGGGCTACGAGAATCTGGTGGAGAAGCTCCGGGCGCTGGGCGCGGACATCTGCCGCGTGGAGGATGAATCTTAGGAAACCCTTAGGCGGCTCTGAGCCTGCTCAGAGCCGCTTTTTGACAATTTTCTCATGACGGATTTGGTATGATGAAGTCGAAGCTACAGAAAGGAAGTACATACATATGAAGAAGCGATTTGTTTTGCACATTCTGGCGGCCTGTATGCTGCTGACGCTCCTTGCCCCCCGGGGCTTTGCCACGGAAACGGACCCACCCGTGGAGAGCTGCGGCGACGGACTTTCGTGGTCGCTGGACGGCAGCACCCTGACCGTTTCCGGCAGCGGCGCCATGAAGGACTTTGAAGGCGGCGCGCCATGGTCGGGCAGCGCGGATCAGATTCATACCGTCGTACTCACCGGCGGCGTGACCAGCGTGGGTGCGGGGGCGTTCACGGATTACAAAAACCTGACGGCGGTGGATTTCGGCAATTCCCTGAAGGAGATCGGCGCAAGCGCTTTTCAGGGCTGCGAGGGACTGACGAAGATATCCCTCCCGGCATCCTTCCGCCGGTTCGGCGCAAGCTCTTTTGAGGGCTGCACCAATCTGACGGAGGTCTATTGCAGCGGCGGTATGCCCTCCTTCAACGCCAACTGCCTGTGGAACGGCAACAATATCACCATCTACTGCCCGGTGAACAACATCTGGCCCAGCGAGTACGTGGAGGAGCTGGAAACCAATTTCCACGGCCGCCTGCAGGTGCTGACCGCCAACGGCTCCGACCCCTATCATTTTGAGGGCGAAGTCCAGGTAACCTCCCGGCCGACGGAGCCGACGGTGCCGCCCACTACCCAGCCGGCGACCGAGCCGCCCACCGTCCCCACCACCCAGCCGCCCACGGTTCCCGAAACGACGCAGGCGACTCAGGCACCGGAGACCCTTCCCACGCAGCAAACGGTTCCCCCGACGCTGCCCGAGGAACAGAAGGACAGCTCTCCGGTAATCGGTATCCTCATCGGCGTTCTCATCGTCTCCGGAACGCTGAGCCTGCTGCTCATCGGCCTGCTCATCTACAGAAGAAAACGGGACGAGGACTACGACGACTGAGAACAGGGATAATTCGTTCAAACATATTTAACAACTTCCGGAAAAATCACTCATTTTTTGGTTTTTCCGGAAGTTTTTTTGGGCGTTACGGAAAAATTAAAAAAGTGGTTGTAAGTTCGGCAAAAATGATGTAAAATAATAAAATCCAATAGAATGCATACTTGTATGAATAGCTCTTTTTCTGGAGGGATTTATTATGGAAAAACCCATTGTTCTTGTTATCATGGACGGTGTCGGCAAGGGTGACGGCGGCAGCGGCGACGCGGTCGCGGTCGCTAAGACCCCCACGCTGGATCATCTGCTTGCCACCTGCCCCCATACTTACCTGAAAGCCCACGGCACCGCCGTCGGTCTGCCTACTGACGATGATATGGGCAACTCCGAGGTCGGCCACAACGCACTGGGCTGCGGCCAGATCTACTCTCAGGGCGCGAAGCTGGTCGGCGAGTCCATCGAAAACGGCACGCTCTATGCATCCGAGACGTGGAAAGACCTGATCGCCAACGCCGTTTCCGGCAAGGCGCTGCATTTTCTGGGTCTGCTGTCCGACGGCAACGTCCATTCCAACATCCATCACCTCATTGCCATGCTGCGGGAAGCCCATGCCGAGGGCGTGAAGAAAGCCTACTGCCACATCCTTCTGGACGGCCGTGACGTGCCCGCCACCTCCGCGCTGGAGTATGTGGATATGCTGGAGAAGGTTCTCGCCGAGCTGAACACCGAGGGCTGCGATTACGCCATCGCCTCCGGCGGCGGCCGTATGCAGATCACCATGGACCGCTACGAGGCCAACTGGCCGATGGTAGAGCAGGGCTGGCGCACCCACGTTCAGGCAATCGGCAGAAGATTCCCCTCTGCCAAGGCGGCTATCGAGACCTACCGCGCAGAGACGGGCTGCATCGATCAGGATCTGCCCGCTTTCGTGATTGAGCGGAGCGGCGAGCCTGTGGCGAAGATCGCCAACGGCGACAGCGTCATCCTCTTCAACTTCCGGGGTGACCGGGCGCAGGAGATCTCTCTGGCCTTTGACCGCAAGGACTTTGACCACTTCGACCGGGGCGACTACACCGGCGTGAAGTTTGCCGGTATGCTCCAGTACGACGGCGACCTGAAGATCCCCCAGCATTATCTGGTGCAGCCCCCCGTCATCAAGCACACCCTGACCGAGGTGCTGTGCGCCGCCGGAATCCATGAGTACGCCCTGTCCGAGACCCAGAAGTACGGCCATGTGACCTATTTCTGGAACGGCAACCGTTCCGGCAAGGTGGACGAGAATCTGGAAGTCTACGAGGAAGTCCCCTCCGATGTGATCCCCTTCGAGAAGGCGCCTGCCATGAAGTCCAAGGAGATCACCGAAAAGATGGTGGAGAACATGGCATCCAAGAAGTTCCAGTTCCTGCGCTGCAACTTCCCCAACGGCGACATGGTTGGCCACACCGGCGTGTTTGACGCGGTGGTTTACGCCATGGAGTGCGTGGACAAGAGCGTGGCCGCCATTGTGGAGGCTGCCGACAAGTACGGCTACACCGTCCTGATCACCGCCGACCACGGCAACGCCGACCAGATGACCGAGACCAAGAAGGGAAAGACCTCCGTCCGCACGGCGCATTCCCTGAACCCCGTTCCCTTCATCATCTACGACCCCGACCACACCTGGGTCATCAAGGACGGCCACTACGGCCTTGCTAACGTGGCGCCCACCATTGTCAAGATGATGGGTCTGACCGCCCCCGACTGCTGGGAAGACAGCATGGTTTAAGGCGCTTGTAGCTCCCCTTTGTCAAAATACGTACTGAAAATTGGAGGTTGCATCTATGATCCGTCACGAAAATGAAAACGGAAGCGTCAATGTCAGCACCAGCGTCTACACGGACATTGTCGGCACCGCGGTCATCAACTGCTTCGGCGTCAAGGGCATGGCCGCCCGGAGCCTGTCCGACGGCTTGTACCACCTGCTCCGCCGGGAATCCGTGGGCAAGGGCGTGCATGTCCAGTTCAACGAGGACGACACCATTTCCATTGATCTGCATATTATCGTGGACAACAACGTAAACTTGAACGCCGTGGGCGCTTCCATTATTTCCGAGGTTCGCTATGTGGTGACCAACTGCACCGGCACCGAGGTTCGGGCCGTAAATGTTTATATCGATTCCATGGTGATCGGTTAAAGTTCGGAGGGAAATAAATTGAGAGAAACCATCAACGGAGCCGATCTTCGCAGAATGATTATCAGCGCGGCTGCCGCCATCGAGATCAACAAGCAGGCTCTCAACGAGCTGAACGTGTTCCCCGTGCCGGATGGAGACACCGGCACCAATATGTCCATGACTATCAACTCCGCGGCCTCCGACCTGCGCAAGACCGAGGACCCCGATCTGGAAAAAGCGTCCAAGGTGGCGGCCTCCGCCATGCTGCGGGGCGCACGGGGCAATTCCGGCGTCATTCTGTCGCTGCTGTTCCGGGGCATTTCCAAGCGCCTGAAGGGCAGCGAGGAGTGCGACGGCGTCCTGTGGGCGCAGGCGCTGCAGGAGGGCGTTGACGCTGCCTACAAGGCCGTCATGAAGCCCGCCGAAGGTACCATCCTCACCGTCGCCCGCCTGTCCGCGGCCAAAGCCGCCGACGCCGCCCGGGAGAACGACTTTATCGAATTCGTCCACGAAGCAGCCATTGAGGAAGCCGTGAAGGCGCTGGCCGATACCGTCAACCAGAACCCCGTGCTGAAAAAGGCCGGTGTTGTGGATGCCGGCGGCAAGGGCTGGGTCGTGGCGCTGGAAGCCATGCTCAGCGCCCTGCAGGGCGAGGACGTGGTGCTGCCCGAGAACGGCGCGGTGACGCAGACCAAGCAGAGCGCGGACTTCTCCGACTTCAATACCGAGGACATCACCTTCTCCTACTGCACCGAGTTCATTATTTCCCGGGAAAATGACCATGACCCTGAGAATCTCCGGGCGTTCCTGTCCGAGCTGGGCGACAGCCTTGTGCTGGTGGACGATGACGAGATCATCAAGGTGCATGTCCATACCAACGATCCCGGCAAGGCGCTGACCGAGGCGCTGAACTACGGCTCCTTCGTCACGGTGAAGATCGAGAACATGCGCTTACAGCACACGGAAAAGGTGCTCTCCGAGCAGGAGGTCGCCCCGAAGATTGCAAAGCCGGAGAAGCCTCTGGGCGTTGTCTCCGTCTGCGCCGGTGCGGGCCTCGCGGACGTGTTCCAGAATCTGGGTGTCGATCAGATCATCTCCGGCGGCCAGACCATGAACCCCAGCACCCAGGACATTCTGGAGGCGGTGAACAAGGTGCCTGCCGAGACTGTCTTTGTCCTGCCCAACAACAAGAACATCATCATGGCTGCCCAGCAGGTAGACGCCCTGACCCCCAAGACCGTGGTGGTCATTCCCTCCAAGACCGTTCCTCAGGGCATCACCGCTATGCTGAGCTTTGCCCCCGAGGGAAGTGTTGAGGAAAACACCGCTGCCCTGACCGAGGCGCTGGACACCGTGGACACCATGCAGATCACCTACGCCGCCCGGAATTCCGACTTCGACGGCTATAACATCCATGAGGGCGACTATCTGGCGCTGTACGGCAGTCAATTGTTCGGCACCAGCCAGGACATCCGGGTGCTGCTCAAGTCCCTGGCGGAAAAGGTTCGGGACGATGGCAAGGAGTATATCACGATCTACTACGGCGAGGACGTGAAGGAAAAGCACGCCCAGAAGGCGGCAGACATCTTCGCGGACATCTGCCCCAACGCGGACGTGAATCTGCTCAGCGGCGGACAGCCGGTATATTACTACCTGATCTCCGCAGAATAACACGGAAACGGAAGAATAACACGGAAACGGATTTGCCCGCAGCCCTTCGGGCTGCGGGCCGACTTGTCTAAAGTGGGGGAGACAATGAAGGAATTTCCCAAGGGCGGCCTGATCGGCAAAGTTATGGACGCCGCCAAGACTGTCAAGCAAATGCATATTCCCCTCCACGCCGCCTATGCCGCGTACTTTATTATTCTGGCTTTTTTTCCGGCACTGGTGCTGATCCTCAGCGTGCTGCGCTATACGGGGATGGAGGTGCGGGGCCTGGTAGAGCTGCTGGGTGACATCCTGCCAAGTACCATGGTGGGGGACGCCGAGGAGCTGATCTACAGCACGTACCGCAATTCCTCCGGCGCGTTGGTGGGCGTTTCCGCCGTGACGGCGCTGTGGTCGGCCAGCCGGGGCATTTACGGTATGCTTACAGGATTGAACGCGGTTTACGGCGTGTCGGAAAACCGGGGATACATTTATACCCGCTCCATCAGTGTGGTGTATACCTTTGTGTTCATTCTGATCCTGCTGCTGACGCTGGTGCTCCATGTGTTCGGCAGCTCCATCATCAATCTCATGCGGCAGGTGGATAATCCGGTGGTGATCTTTTTCACCGACCTGATCGATCTGCGGTTTTTCCTGCTGCTGTTTTTACAGAGCCTGGTCTTTACACTGATGTTCATGGCGCTGCCCAACAAGCGCAACCATTTTATGGAAAGCCTTCCCGGCGGCGTGCTGTCCAGTCTGGGCTGGCTGGTGTTTTCGGACATTTACTCCATTTACGTGGAGAATTTCTCCAAATATTCCACGATCTACGGCTCGGTGTACGCCATTGCCATCACCATGCTGTGGCTGTACTGCTGTATGAGCATCCTGTTCTACGGCGGGGCGCTGAACCGGTATCTGATGGATAAATAATTTGCAAATTTCTGGATTGTTTAACCGCAGTTCACAGTTCCTTTGTAGGATGTGGCAAAAAGGAGAAGTGCGGTATGTTTGGATATGTGACTGCCAGCTGGAAAGAGCTGACCGCCGAGGAGCAGAAACGCTACGGCGCGGTGTACTGCGGCATCTGCCGGGAGATCCGGCAAAGAAGCACGGGCATCGGAAGAATTTGCCTGAGTTATGATATGGCCTTTCTGGCGCTGCTGCTGATGAGCCTGTACGAGCCGGAGGAGGAGAGCGGGAAAAAAGCCTGCCGCCTGCACTCTGTGAAGCCGCGCCCATGGGTGGACAGCGAATACATCCGCTACGCCGCGGACATGAACGTGGCGCTGGGCTATTACAACTGTCTGGACGACTGGCAGGATGATGGGAAACGCTCCGCCAAATTCATGGCGGACAAGCTGGAACCCTTTCTGCCGGAGTTGGAAGCCCGCTGGCCAAGGCAGCTCGGGGCGATCAGAAACTGCATTTCCAGATTATCCCAGCTGGAAAAGGAAAACTGCCCCAACCCCGACGAACCGGCCTCCTGCTTTGGTGAGCTGATGGCGCAGCTGCTGGTTTACCGGGAGGACATGTGGGCGAAAGATCTGGGGCAAATGGGCTTCAGTCTGGGCAGGTTTATTTATCTGCTGGACGCGGCGGCAGATTACGATAAGGACAAACGTAAAGGAAAATACAACCCGTATCTGGCCATGGGCATGGAAAAGGACGAGAAGCGCTGGGAGGAATATCTGGTGCTTGCCATGGGCAGATGCGCGGAACGCTATGAAAAGCTTCCTCTGGTGCAGGACAAGGCGCTGCTGGACAATATCCTGTACAGCGGCGTGTGGGTGAACTACCGGGGGAAGCGGAAAGAGGAGGCGGCCAACGATGGATGATCCGTATAAGGTTCTGGGGGTCAGCCCCGATGCCTCCGACGAGGAGATCAAGCGGGCGTATCGGGCGCTGGCAAAGAAATACCATCCGGACCGGAATCCGGGGGACGCGGCCGCCGCGCAGAAAATGCGGGAGATCAACGCGGCCTACGAGCAGATCAAGGACCCGGACAAGGCACAGCAGCCGGGCGCGGGCGGCGGATATGGCGGTTACGGTTACGGCGACCCCTTCGGCGGCTTTGGCGGCGGTTACAGCCGTCAGTCTTATGGCGAAACAGCGGGCGACCAGTACCAGCAGGCGGCGATGCGCTACATCCAGTTCGGCCGGTATCAGGAAGCGCTGAACGTTCTGAACAACTCTCAGGAGCGCAATGCCCGGTGGTATTACCTCAGTGCGCTGGCAAACGACGCCCTGGGCAATCAGGTGACAGCGCTGGAGCATATCCGCCGGGCGGTGAGCATGGAACCCGACAATCCGGAGTATCTGAATGCGCTGGACGTCATCGAACACGGCGGCGCGGCCTACCGCCAGCAGGCGGGGAACTTCCGGGGATTTGCCATGGGCGGCACCCCCTGCGCAAGCCTGTGCCTGTGTTATGCTGCCCAGCTGCTGTGCTGCCGCGGCAATGGATTTTTCTGCATTTAAGTTCTATAAAAGCGTATCGGCGTGACCTGTGCGGTCACGCCGGTTTTCGTTAAGTGAACCAAAGCCTATTTGTTCAGTCCGTCCCACTCATGCAGGAACTCGTCTACAAATTGCTGCATGTACTGCGTCCGCTTTCTTGCGATCGCCTTGCCGGTTTCGGTGTTCATCATGCCTTCCAGCAGAAACAGCTTTTCGTAGAAGTGGTTCAGGGAGGTGGACTTGCTGCTGTAATACTGCGCCTGATTCATCGCCGTCCGCGGCGGCAATTCCGGATCGTAGATGGCGCGGTTATGGCTTCCGCCATAGGCAAATGTGCGGGCAATGCCGATCGCACCGAGGGCATCCAGTCGGTCAGCATCCTGCACGCATTTCCCCTCCGGCGTGGACGGCCGGACGGAATCCGTCCCCTTGAAGGATACCTCGTCAATGATCTGACATACCTGCCGGATTTTAGATTCCGGCACGTTCTGACTGCGCATAAACCGGACGGCATTTTCTTTCTTCTCGGCGGTCATCGGGGAAAGCTTCCGGTCGTCTACATCATGCAGCAGCGCCGCCAATGCCACGACCGCCATGTCGGCATGTTCCACCTCCGCGATGTTTATTGCGGTTCGGTAAACACGCATGGAATGAAAAAAGTCGTGTCCGCTGAAATCGTTTTGGAAAATCTCTTTGATGAATTTTGTCGCGTTCTGGACGAGCTGTTCCATAATTTTATCTCCTGCCTTGCGCAGCAAATTCTGTTTAACGGTCTCATTTTATCACATAACGCCCCAAAATACAAGAACAGCCGCAGCGAATAACCGCTGCGGCTGTAACCGATAAACTTACGGGCGGCTCTTTCGAGCCGCCCGATTTTCATGGAATTTACAGCCCAAGGGCTTCCCGCCAGATGCGGATGTAGGTTCTGGCCTGAGACTGGCTTTCACCCTCGGCTGCCATGCGGAGCAGCGGCTCTGTGCCGGAGAAGCGGCAGATGACCCAGCTTCCGTCGGTGAAGTAAACCTTGCAGCCGTCGGTGCGGTTGATCTTCTCCACGGCGTTGCCGAAGTCCGGCACTTCCAGCTTTACGAAGAGCTTCTCCTGAAGCTCCGCCTTCCGCGCCTGGGTCATGGTGAAGGCAGCATCTTCGTAATACAGCATACCATATTTGTCGGTGATCTCCTGGTACAGCTGGGACACGGACTTGCCGGTGACGGCCAGCATTTCCACCAGCAGAGCGGCGGCGTAAATGCCGTCCTTGCCCGCGATGTGGCCCCGGACGGCCAGACCGCCGGAGGACTCGCCGCCGATGACGGCGTTGGTCTCCGCCATCTTGGCGGAGATGTACTTGAAGCCCACGGGGACTTCGTAGCACTGCTGACCCATATCCTTGGCGACCCGATCCAGCAGGTGGGTGGTAGAGTTGTTGCGCACGCAGGGGCCGGACCAGCCGCGGTATTTCACCAGGTAGTAATAAAGCAGAACCAGAAGGGTGTTGGGATGGAGGAACGCGCCCTTCTCGTCGATGACGCCCAGACGGTCGGCGTCGCCGTCGGTGGCAACGCCCAGATTGCAGCCGTTGTCCACCACGTAGTTGCTCAGCAGCTTCAGGGTGTCAGCGCTGGGGGCGGGCATTTTGCCGCCAAAGAGGGTGTCGTGCTGCTCATGAATGACATCCACGTCACACCGGCAGGTCAGCAGAATGGTCCTGAGGCTGCTCTGGCTGACGCCATACATGGGGTCGATGGCGATGCGCAGGTGGGCGCGCTTGATCTTCTTGGTGTCAACGACCTGCAGAATGCTGTCGATGTACTCGTTGAAGGGGTAGCCTTCCCGGATCAGACCCATTTCCATGGCCTGATCGTAGTCGATGGACTTCACGTCCTCCGGCTTGAGAAGGGCAATCTGCTCCTCGATCTTTCCGGTGACGACCTGATCGGCGTCCCGGCCGCCGGCGGTGAAGACCTTGATGCCGTTGTAGATCGCGGGGTTGTGGCTGGCGGTGACGGCCAGACCGTAGGGGGTCTGCATCTGCTTGACGGTGAACATGATCAGCGGGGTGGGGGAGGAACGGGCGACCACAAAGACGTGGAAACCGTAGCCCGCCAGAACTTCCGCCGCCCAGTGGGCGGATTCCTTGGACAGGAAACGCCGGTCATAGCCGACACAAATCTCCTTGCCCTCGTGTCCTTCCAGCAGCATCAGCTTGCACAGACCGGCTACCACCAGACGGATATTTTCCTTGGTGAATTCGTCTGCGATAATCGCCCGCCATCCACCGGTACCAAATTTAATCATCTTGATTTTCTCCTCTCCCGGCTTTTCACCGGATAAATTTCGATTGACCAAGCTATGCGCCCCCACCGGGGCAATGGCCTCAGCCCATCACGACTTCCACGTCGCAGACAGTGCCCACAGGCAGCACAGGCAGCTTGCGAACCTGCCTGCCGTTCATCGTGACGCTCTTGACGCCCTTTTCCACGGCGTCGGGGTTGGTTACATGGATGTGGTATTCCGCGCCGCGCCACATCCGGCTGACGGAGAATTCCTTCCAGTCGGCGGGGATGCAGGGATCCACGGTGATGCCGTCGAAGTCCGGACGGATGCCCAGCATGTACTGGGTGGCCGCGAAGTAGGCCCAGCCGGAGGAACCGGTCATGAAGGGATGGCGCGCACGGCCGTAGGCGGTGTGGTCCTTGCCCACCACGAACTGGCAGTAGGAGTAAGGCTCGGACTGGCGAACCTCGATGATATCATTCTGCAGTGCCGGACACAGGGCGTTGTAGAACTTCATTGCCCGGCTGCCGCGGCCCAGAATGGCCTCGGCGCACCACGCCCAGGGGTTGGGATGGCTGAACACGGCGCCGTTTTCCTTCAGACCCGGATACACCCGGGTGACGAAGCCGATGCTGTCGTCGGGGGTGGTGAAGCAGGGGGCGTTGAGCATCAGGCCGTAGGGGGTGTACAGGTACTCGTCTACGCTGTCCATGGCGGAGATGCCATGCTCGTGATCGGCGACCCCGGAAAGCACGGCCCAGGTGTTGCTCTCCATGTGTACCCGCCCTTCGGTGTCCGCCTGGGTGCCGATTTTGCGGTTTCCGGCGGTGATGCCGCGGATGTACCACTTGCCGTCCCAGAGAACGGACTCGCTGACTTCCTTGACATGCTCGGCGATCTTTGTGTATTCGGCCGCGTCCTTCATCTCGCCCAGCTGCTCGGCCAGCGCGATGAAGTTCCGGAGCGCCCAGTGGTGCAGGAAGCTGACCATGGCGCTTTCGCCGCCGCCAAGATTCAGGCAGTCGTTCCAGTCGGCGCGCAGACCCTTGCAGATGCCGTTGATGCCCACCTGCCGGGCAGAGAAGTCCAGAATGCGCTTCATATGCTCGTAGACTGTGCCCTCGCCGCCGTCGGCGTAGGTCACCACCTGATGGGCAAAGGCCATGTCGCCGGTTTCCCGGATGTACTGCACGATGGCGGTCACCAGCCACAGGGCGTCGTCGGCGCAGGCGTCCTTCAGACCGTGGACGATCTGGCTCTTATCGGGGGTAGGAACCACTGTGGGGGACTTGAAGGACTGGGGCTTTTCCTCCGGCTCGAACCAGCGGGGCTCGAACAGGTGCAGGCCGTAGCCCTCCTTCGTCAACGCCCGCAGCAGCTCGATGATGCGGCCACGGCACTTGTCGGGGTTGGAATGGGGGATCGTCATGGCGTCCTGCGCGGTGTCCCGGTAGCCAAGACCGGTTCTGCCGCCCACCTCAATGAAGGAGGTGAACCGGGAGAACATGACGTTGATCTCGCTCTGATACAGGTTCCAGATGTTCAGCTCGGTGTTCATGCCCTCGTTGGGGGTGGACACCTGCAGGCAGCTGAGCTTGTTGTCCCAGAATTTCAGCAGACGGGCAAAGTCCTCGTCGGCTCTGGCCTGGGTGTACTTCTGACGCATTTTCTTACCGGCTTCGATGCCGCCCTCGCCCAGGAGGAACAGAAGGCGGGTTTCCTCGCCGGGCTGAAGGGTGAGCACCTTCTGCAGGACGCCGCAATGATTGCCGCCCTTTTCAAAAGAGCCGCCGCACACACCGGTCTCCACCACCAATGGATCACGTTCGGTGCGGTAGCTGCCGATAAAGCTGTCGCGCAGGCTGTCAAAGCCGTTCGGGGTAAAATCGGAAGTAAAGAACTGGTAGCCGTCCTCTTCGTAGTAGAGGTCGTTTTCGATGACGCCGTCTTCGTACCGGCTGCCGGTGGCGTACAGGCTCATCTGGAAGTTCTTGTTGTCCATGTCCACCTGATGGAAGCTGAACTCCAGATAGGAGAATACGGAAAGGTGCCGCACCTTATCGGAGTCGTTGCGCAGCTTCACGTCCCAGATCTCCACGGGGTCGTCCATGGCGACAAAGAGCTTCTGCTCGGCGTCGATGCCTGCGTAATCGGAGTGATACTTGATGTAGCTCAGGCCGTGACGGCAGGAGAAATGCTCCTTGGGCTTGCCCACAGGCTGCCAGGAGATGCTCCAGTAGTCGCCGGTGTCCTGATCCCGCAGGTACACGTAATGTCCGGGGCCGTCCATGGGAACGCCGTTGGGACGGAACCGGGTGATGCGATGGTATTCGGGAGTCTTGTACAGCAGGTATCCGCCCGCCGTGTGGTTGAATACGCCATACATATCCTTGAGGCCGATATAGTTGGTCCAGGAAACGGGGACATCTACCCGATCGATAACATATTCCCGATGCTCATTGTCAAAGTACCCATAACGCATAAGGTTACCTCCGCCTGATTTGGGCAATGTATTGATTTTTCACAATGAGTATATCAGAAAAACGACGGCTTGAAAAGGTCTGGAAATGCACCTTCTTGCCTGTCGTTGCACTTTATTTTCCAAAGTGGGCAATTCCAGACTTTGACATAAGCGCGGCGCGGCTTTATAATGGCAAGAGAACGAAATAAAGGAGCGTGCATACCATGAAATATGATGTCATCGCCTACTGCTGGAACGATGCCCTGGCGGGCTTCACCCGGGAGGACGCCCAGCGCCTGACCCACGTGAATCTGGCCTTCGGACTTCTCAAGGACGGGCTGCTGGATCTGCATCTGCTGAAATATCTCCACCTGCTGCCGAAGCTGCGGGAATGGAATCCGGAAATGAAGATCGTCCTGTCCGTGGGCGGATGGGGCGCGGACGGCTTCTCCGACATGGCCATGACGGAGGAAGGCCGCCGGAATTTTGCCAAGTCCTGTCTGGACGCGGTGGAAAAATACAATCTGGACGGCATCGACATTGACTGGGAATACCCCTGCAACGATGCGGCGGGCATCGGCGCGGACCCCCGGGACAAGGAGAATTTCACCGCTTTGCTGGCAACCCTGCGGGAATATCTTGGAAAAGACCGCATTGTATCCATCGCCGTGGGCGCAAGCCAGCGGTGCATTGCGGATACCCAGATGGATAAGGTTGCGGAAATCGTGGACTATGTGCAGCTCATGACCTACGACATGGTGGACGGCACCCGCGCCGGACATCACGCGGCTCTCGGCGCGACAAAGGGCGACAAGTCCGGCCTGAACACCCGGGACACTGTGGAAGCCTACCACCGGGCGGGCGTTCCCTACGAAAAGATCATCATTGGCGCGGCCTTCTACGGGCGGCACTTTGCGGTCACGTCCTTTGAAAATCACGGTCTTCTGCAGCCCTCCGGCGGCGGACTGCCCGGTCCGGCCTATGGGGAGATCACCCCGGAATATCTCCGGGAGAACAATTTCCAGATTTATTGGGATGCTGATGCGGAGGCAAACTATCTGTGGAACGGCAGGACTCTCGTCAGCTACGAGTCTCCCAAGGCGGTGCGCCTGAAGTGCAAGTATGTCAAGGAGAAGAAGCTTCTCGGCATCATGTACTGGGAACATGGGAACGACCCAACCCGGGAACTGCTGGGCGCCATTGCGGACGAGATTCAATAAGACCCAAAAATGCGGGCGGCCCCGTCAGGAGCCGCCCGCTGCTGTGTTATTTTTCCAGAATCAGCGTGCCGGTCTCCGCGTCCAGCGATGCCTTGATGTGTTCGGCGGCCTCGGCGGGGGTGAGCTTTAGCTGCTCGCCGGTCTTCATGTTCTTGACGCTGCACTTGCCCTCCGCGATCTCGTCCTCGCCCAGCAGGACGGCAAAGGGAACCTTCAGCTTGTCGGCGTAGGCCATTTTCTGCTTGAACTTCTTCTGCTCGCAGTACAGCTGTACCCGCAGTCCCGAAGAGCGAAGCGTCTCCGCCAGCGCGATGGCCGGGGCAATGTCTCTCATGGGCAGCACCAGCGCGTCCGCGGGGGCGCCGGGCAGCTCGGGGTTCAGAAGCCCCTGCTCGTCCAGGACGTAGAACAGCCGGGTCAGGCCGATGGAAATGCCCACGCCGGGCAGCTGCTTTTCAATGTAATAACCCGCCAGATTGTCATACCGGCCGCCGGAGCAGACGGAACCCAGCTCCGGGTGATCCAGCAGAAGGGTCTCGTAGACGGTGCCGGTGTAGTAGTCCAGCCCCCGGGCGATGGTCAGGTCAACGACGAAGTTTTCTTCCGGCATTCCGAAAGCCGCCAGGTTGGAAGCGACCACCTTCAATTCGCCGAGACCGGTATCAAAGGTCTCGTTCCGTCCCGCGTAATTTTCCAGCGCGGCAAGAACCTCCGCGTTCGTCCCCTTGATGGAGATGAAGGCGAGAATGTCGTCCGCCTGCTGCTCCGTCAGGCCACAGTCGTCCAGCAGAATGATCTTTACCTTGTCAACGCCGATCTTGTCCAGCTTGTCCACGGTGCGCATGATGTCGCCGGACTTTTCCGTCAGACCCATCATGGTGTAGAAGCCGTTGAGAACCTTCCGGTTGTTGACATGAATCTGGAACCGGGTCAGGCCGAAGCCCTTGAATACCTTATAGATGATGGCGGGGATTTCCGCCTCGTTGAGAATGTCCAGCTTGCCGTCGCCGATGATATCGATGTCCGCCTGATAGAATTCCCGGAACCGGCCGCGCTGCGCCCGCTCGCCCCGGTAGACCTTGCTGATCTGGTAGCGGCGGAAGGGGAAAGCCAGCTCGTTATAGTGCAGGGCAACATATTTTGCCAGCGGCACCGTCAGGTCGAAGCGCAGCGCAAGGTCGCTGTCGCCCTTGGTGAAGCGGTAGATCTGCTTTTCCGTCTCTCCGCCGCCCTTGGCAAGCAGAATCTGGGCATCCTCGATCACAGGGGTGTCCAGCGGGGCAAAGCCGTAGGAGGCGTAGGTCTTGCGCAGAACCTCCGCCATGCGGTCAAATTTCAGCTGCTTTTCCGGCAGCAGCTCCATAAAGCCGGACAGCGTCCGGGGCTTGATAATCTCCATAGTAATCCTCTCCAATAGTAAGCCGCAGGGTACAGGGCAGAAGGGTACCCCGCCATTTCAGAGTACCCTATGCTCACCCACGTGTTTCGTTCAATTAAAATCAAGGAAGCTCTGGATAAATCGGCAAGGACTGTGAGTGCGAGATTTTTCGTCCAATCGAGGTATCGGAAACGGCGGAATACTTTGTGTATTTCCCGTTTTCGATACCGAAGAGTGGGCGGAAAAGATCCGCTCACAGCCGCAGACGATTTATTCAGAGTTTCCTTAATAACGGGTCTTGTTGTGCAGCATTTCCCGCCAATCCAGATCGCCCCGCTGCAGGCCCATGATGAGCATTTCCGCCGAGGCCAGGTTGGTGGCGATGGGGACGTTATGCCGGTCGCAGTGCCGGATGGTTTCGATCATCTGAGCGTCGTCCCAGGGGTCGGTGGTGTTGGGGTCGGTGAACAGCAGCACCAGATCAATTTCGTTGTAGGCAATGCGGGCGTTGATCTGCTGATGGCCGCCCTGCTTGTGGGAAAGCAGCAGGGTAATGGGCAGACCGGTATTGTCCGCGATCAGACGGCCGGTGGTGGCCGTGGCAAACAGATTGTGCTTCATGAGGACGCTCTTGTAGGCGGTGCAGAATTGAACCATCAGTTCTTTTTTCTTGTCATGCGCCAAAAATGCGATATTCACAACAGTCACTCCTTAATTGTATATGTATCCGTTATCAGCGGAGGGCGATCGGTTCGTGGAAGCCCTGAATGCGTCTGGCAATTCTGCGGCTGGCTTTTGCCGCCTTGCAGTTGGGAGAATAGCGAAGAAGACTCTGGCCGAAGGATGCCGCAAGGGTCACATGGGGATCCTCCGGGACGATTCCCGCAAGGGGCAGTCCCGCGGCGTCCATCACGTCGTCGATGGTCAGGCACACCGTACCCAGCATACTCTTGTCCACCCGGTTGACGATGAGGCGGATGTTTTTCTTGCCCATCAGCTCCAGCAGGTCGCCCACCCGGGAAGCGTCCCGCACGGCGGCGGGGCCTGCCCCCGTGACCAGAAGAAAACGGTCGGCGAACTGCGCCGTCAGCCGGAAGCCGGCGTCCACCCCGGCGGGGGCGTCCAAGAACACGTAGTCGAACATCTGCCGCGCCCGGCTGAGCATTTCCCCAAATGCGGCGGTGTCGATCTTTTCCACCGGGCAGTTCATGGGGGCGGTCAGAAACGCGAGGGTTGGGTAGACCGGGTGCCGGAAAGCGTCCTCCAGGGAGTAGCCCCCCTCGGAGACATCCCAAAAGGACAGCGCCCCGCATTCGGAAAGCCCCAGAGAGATGTCCAGATTCCGAAGCCCCACGTCGCAGTCGATGCACAGAACCCGTTTTCCTTCCCTGGAAAGGGCGGTGGCGAGGGCGGCGCAGAGGGAGGTTTTTCCCGTTCCGCCCTTCCCGGACACAACCGCGAAGAGTTCACCCACGCGCCATCGCCTCCAATGCCAGAATATAACCCCATTATAAAGGGATTTTTCACAAAAAGCAAGAGGAATTTCGCACTTTTGGAAATGGTTTTCATCACAATGAACAAAAATATTTTTCCGCCGCCGCCTTTTTGGCTGCGAGGAACGCAAAATATGTCGCGTTGGCACAAAAAGGGGTTGCACCCAAAGAAAAGGTGGTATATAATAGTGGACGAAAATACGGGCGTATGCCCGGATATTGGAGGGAATGTTCCATGTTCAATGCAATGATCGAAACGCTGAAAGCGAACCCCAGAAAAATCGTTTTTACCGAGGGCCACGACGCCCGCATTCTGGAAGCCACCGACCGTCTGGTCAAGGGCGGCTTCCTGACCCCCATCCTCATCGGCAACGTTGACGTTGTCAAGGCCAACGCGGCCAAGGGCGGCTACAACATCGAGGGCGTCGAAATCATCGACCCCGAGACCTATCCCGAAATGGACGCCATGGTCGATAAGATGGTGGAGCTGCGCAAGGGCAAGATGACCGCCGACGAGTGCCGCAAGGCGCTGTCCAAGGGCAACTACTTTGGCACCATGCTGGTGAAGATGGGCTACGCCGACTCCCTGCTGGGCGGCGCGACCTATTCCACCGCCGACACCGTCCGTCCCGCTCTGCAGATCGTCAAGACCAAGAAGGGCGCGCATCTGGTGTCCTCCTGCTTCATTCTGGTGCGGGGCGACGAGAAGCTGGCCATGGGCGACTGCGCCATCAACATCAGCTATGAGGATTCCGTTGACAAGGAAGGCAACGTGACCCTGTCCGCCGCCCAGAAGCTGGCGGAGGTTGCAATCGAGACCGCCAAGACCGCCAAGGTCTTCGGCATTGACCCCAAGGTTGCCATGCTGAGCTTCTCCACCAACGGCTCCGGCAAGGGCGGCACCGTGAAGCTGAGCCACGACGCCACCGCCATCGCCAAGGAAATGGATCCCGAGCTGAAGATCGACGGCGAGATGCAGTTCGACGCCGCCGTCGCGCCCGAGGTCGGCCAGCTGAAGTTCCCCGGCTCTCCCGTTGCCGGTCACGCCAACACCTTCATCTTCCCCACCATCGAGGCGGGCAACATCGGCTACAAGATCGCCCAGCGTCTGGGCGGCTTCGAGGCCTACGGCCCCATCCTGCAGGGCCTGGCGGCGCCCATCAACGACCTGTCCCGTGGCTGCAACGCCGACGAGGTCTACAAGATGGCCATTATCACCGCCGCTCTGGTGTAATCGAAATCTACATAAAATGCCGGCTCACATGAGCCGGCATTTTCACTATAAAAACGGCGAAGCAAAAAATTTTTTCCTGCAAAGTGTAACCTTTCCCAAGAAATTCCCTCTTATAGGGTGAGGAGCCAAAAAGAAACGGAGGTGTTCCCTCAGTGGAAGACGAAAAGATCATCGACCTGTATTGGGAAAGAAAGGATGAGGCCATTATGGAGACCCAGGCGGCCTACGGACGGCAGCTGCAAACCATCGCCCAGCGCATTGTCCAGAGCTACGAGGACGCGGAGGAAAGCGTGAACGACACCTATCTCGCCGCGTGGCGGACGATTCCGCCCAAGCGCCCGAAGTATTTCTTCGCATATCTCGCGAAAATATGCCGGAATTTTGCCTTCGGCAAGCTGGACTGGCTTGATGCGGCCAGACGGAAGGCCGAGGTGGTGACCCTGAGCGAGGAAATGGAGCTGTGCATCCCCGACACCAGCCGGGATTCCGCCGCCGAGGGGCGGGAGATCACCCGGGCGCTGAATGCCTTTCTCGGCACGCTGACCCAGGAGAACCGGCGGCTGTTCGTGCGGCGGTACTGGTACGTGGACACCGTGGCGGAGATCGCCCAGCGCTACAACATGAGTGAAAGCAAGGTCAAGACCCGGCTCCACCGCATCCGGGAAAAGCTGCGGGTCTATCTGATGCAGGAGGGAATTGCCGTATGACGGGAAAAGATTTACTTACCGCCATGAGCGGCATTGACGGCCGCTACATTGAAGAAGCCGCCCCGGCGGCCGCGCCAAAACGGCGAAGTCTGCGCCGGCCGCTGCTCGTTGCCGCCGCCATTGCCGCGGCGCTGCTGCTGGTGGGCTGCGGAATCGTGTACGCCCTGCGTTTGCAGGACATGTCCATCGGCAAGGCCAGCTACACCCAGCGCTTTGACGACAAGGGCAAGGCCATCGACCCGGTGGAAAAGAGCATGGACATCATAACCCCCTACGGCCGCAGCGGCGACGCCATCCAGCAGGCGCTGAAGGAATGGTACGAATTTCAGGAGAGCTACGACCCGGATTATTTGCTTGCAACCAACGAACCCGACATTCCGGGCATTCCCAACCAGTACGAGTACACCTACAGCTGCTATACCCAGGAAATGGTGGACAAGGTGGACGAGATCGCCGCAAAGTACAATTTGAAGCTGCTGGAGGGATGGATACCCTTCCAGCGATATCAGAGCGACATTTTCCTGGAGGAAACCGGCATCCGGTCTCTGCTACGCCAGGATTCCGACGCGCAGATTACGGGTATGGCGGGAATGCTCTATCTGCCCTACAATTTCAGCATGGATTTTGAGCTTGTGACCGAAAATGCCGGTAAATTGATGACGTCCTATGGCTACGCCCGGAAGGACTATTTCCCCCGTGCATTCCCCGGCGGAATGGACATTGATGCCTATGAGCAGTGGGATCACACCACTCCGGGCGGCACGAAGCTGCTGCTGGCACTGAACAGCAAGGGACGGGGTGAGATCATTGCCGAGCAGGAAAACGCCATGATCATGATAAGCATTGACGGAAATCGTGCTACCAGCCACACCGCCTACCCGGACGCCAGCGAGGTCATGACGAAGGCGGAACTGGAATCCATCGCCGATCAGTTCGACTATTCCGTCCAGCCGAAGGAAGTGAACAGAGCCGTCGTAGAGGAAAAGCTGGCCGCAGCGGAGGAAGCCTATCAGGCAGAACACGCCTATGTCCCGGAAACCTATACGGACTTTTCCGATTATCTGAAGAAAAGTGTCTATATTCCCGATGAATCCAGACAATACAGTTTCTATGACCTGACCGGGGACGGCGTGGACGAGCTGCTGCTTGGACAGGACGGCGCGTTCCTCGACTGGCTGGAAATGGAGAACGGTGAAGTGATGTTTCACGGTTACGGAGAATCGTATCTGTGCGAAGGAAATGTTTTGGAACAATATCAGGCACCGGACAGGTATTGGGATGGTGAAAGGCATACGTACTTTGCATTTGCAGACGGCACTGCGGCATTCAAGGATGACGGGGGATTGGGGAACGTAATTGCAAATATTCAACGTCGGGGCAGTCAATGGTATCGGTATACAGACCCTTATGAATTGGAAAGTACGGAGATTTCTCAGAACGAGGCCGCGGCCATCATGGCGAAGTACCCCCGAATCCAGCTGGAATGGAAGCCGCTGATGGACTATCCCCTTGACGAAAGCGGACAGACCCTGAGAGACTATCTGAACGCGAAGGATGTTCAGCCCTCTGACGACGAGCTGCTCCGGATTTACAAGGACTGTCTCAGCAGGCAGGATTCCTTCTATACCCACTACCGGATCATGGACATCAACGGCGACGGGGTAAAGGATCTTCTGCGCAGCGGCGACGGTGATCATTACTGGGACATTGTGACTTACCGTTACGGTAATCTGATACCCCTTGCCATCATGGATTTTTACCTCTGTGAGAACAATGTTATGGAGCAGATTGAGCTGTTCCACGAAGAGGCAGGCGTTGAGATAGAAGGGACATCTTTCTTCCGTTACAACGGCTTCAACTTAGAAACGCTGGACTTTGCTGCCTACAACAAAGCGACGGCCTCCTGGCAGTCCGACTACTACGGCACCCCCATGTCCGAAGCCGACGCCAAGGCGATTCTCGCCAGATATTCCCGCGTCGATCAGGGAATGCAGCCCATTTCCCAGCTGCTGAACGGATAAATGTTTACGCCGTACCCAAAAACGGGTACGGCGTGAATGTTACTGTTTCCCCGCTTTCAATAACTTGCGGAAAAACGTGAAGAACGTAATGGTCGTCACGGCGGCGGCGAGGATGTCGGACACCGGCTCCGCCAGAAAGACTGCAAAGGCCTTGTCCGCGAAGAAGTTCGGCAGAATGAAGATCAGGGGGATCAGCAGAATCAGCTTCCGCAGACAGGCCATGATGAGACTGATCTTCGCCTGCCCCAGCGCCATAAACGCCAGTTGACAGCTGACCTGAAAGCCCACGGAAAACGTCCCCGCAAGGAAAATCCGAATCGCCCAGGCCGTGTAATCCACAAGCGCCCCATCGCTGGTAAAGATGCCCGCGAACACTTTGGGGAAGGCCATCACCAGCAGCCAGAACACGGTGGTGTATCCCACGCACACAAAAAACTGGCAGAAAAAGGCTTCCTTCACCCGGTCGAGCCTTTTCGCGCCGTAGTTGTAGCTGATCAGCGGCTGGCCGCCCTGGCAGATGCCCTGCAGGGGCATGGTGATCAGCTGGTTGACGGAGGTCAGCACCGTCATGGCGCCCACGGCCACGTCGCCGCCGTACCGGGACAGGGAGGAGGTGAAGCTGACGGAGAGAATGCTCTCCGTGGAGACCATGACGAAGCTGGAAATCCCCAGCGCCAGACAGGGCAGGATGATCTTCCCCTGCAAGAGCATATTCCGGGCTTTCAGCCGCAGAATGGTCTTGCGCCCCGTGAGGAACCGCAGAATCCACACCGCGCTCACCGCCTGACTCAGAACGGTGGCAATGGCCGCCCCGGCCACGCCCATGTCAAAGACGAAAATGAAAATGGGGTCGAGGACAATGTTGATCACCGCGCCGATGACGGTGGTCAGCATACTGGTTCCGGCGAAGCCCTGGGTGGTGATGAAGGGGTTCATGCCCATCACGACCAGCACGAACACGCTGCCAAGGACATAGATTCTTCCGTATTGAACGGCGTAGGGCAGCGTCACGTCGCTGCCGCCGAACAGCCGGACAAGCGTTGGCAGTGTTACGTAAAACGCCCCGGTCAGAACCACCGACAGAAGCAGCAGCACGGTGAAGCAGTTGGCCACGATTTTCTCGGCGGTGTCCCTGTCGCCCTTGCCCATGGCGATGGCCGCCCGGGGTGCGCCGCCTGCTCCCGCCAGCATGGCAAAGGCGGTAATGAGCATCAGAATGGGGGTAAACAGCCCCACACCGGTGAGCGCCGCGCCGCCGATCTCCGGAATGTGGCCGATGTAAATTCGGTCGACCACGTTATACAGCAGGTTAATGACCTGCCCGACCACCGCGGGAACCGCCATCTGCACCATCAGTTTTTTGACACTGCCGGTTCCCATGTCCTGATTTGTTTCTTTAGACATAAAAATCCCCTCGCTTTTATCTTAGGGTCTATCTGAGAACCGTAAACACGCCCAAACAGCGGGTCTTTTCCGCCTGCTGTGCACCATTTTCCCTTGCAATACACAAAGTATTCCCGCGGAAAAATGGCTTCATCAGGCGAAAAATCCCTCGCTGTTGGTCATATTTCCGTTTTTCAGATAGGCCCTAATTGGAGTTCAGTATGAACGAAAAACAGCGGTATCCGAGGAAATCCGGGTACCGCTGTTTTTGTTGTATAAGAGTGATTTTGGTCGAGATGCAAGTTAACATAATATATTCTGTAACAACCTGTAACGTTTACATAAAATGAGTTATCCACATTCTCCACAGGTTTCTCCACAGGATTGGCCGGGAAAACGGTTGAAAAATAAGGGGGAAAAGGGGGCGTATCAAAATATCTCCACAGCTTTGCATAAAACTGTGGAGATATCCCTAATTTACATAACACTGTATCTGGGAGGTTCAGTCGAACAGAACTTTGGCGGAAAACACCAGCTCGTCCTTCGTTTCGTTCCTGCGGCGGGCGTCTACCCGGAGGCAGTTGTCCTCCACAAAGTCCCAGTGCAGGTCAAGGCGCTGTCCCTCCCGCGCTTCGCTGTGGTAGCGCACGGCAAATTCTTTCACGGGATGCTCCCGGTGGAAGTCGCTGGGGAGAAGATCGTCGATCCAGTCCATGTAGCGGGTGTTGTTCATATGTCCGTTGCGGTCGAGGTCGGTAAAGCATACGTCCCGCTGGCAGCTGTGTTCCATCGCTCTGGGAACCAGACCGCCGGGAAGCGCCAGTTCCGTTCCCCGAAGCGTACCGGGAACGATGATGCCGCTCTTGTCGGGAGAGACGCTGCTTCGGGTATCCTGATCCATCAGAACCCACAGGCTGATAGAACGGGAGCACTCATTGCCCGCCTGATCGTAGATGACAATGGAACGGGGATAGCCGACGTGGGTGTTGGGCATGGGCCATGTCTCAATGTGGACGGTTTCGCCCAGTTCCGGGAGACGGTTGATCTGCACCCGGTGCCGGGTCACCGCCCAGAACAGCCGGTGGCTTTCCAGCGTGTCCGCAAGCTCGTCGCAGTGCCGCCCCGCAATCTCCTGCGCGAAATATAAAAGGGTGGATGGCTTCAGGCGGCCATAGCGGTCAACGCACAGCTCTTGAACGGGAAAATCCTGCTGAAAAATAGGTTCCATAATTGTTCCTCCAAATGAAGTCTGCCGGCGTTCCCATGAGGAAGCCGGCATGATCTTATCCTTTGTCCTCTGTGACGGTGAGGGAGACGCGGTATTGCTTACCGCTGCGGTAGATCACAACCTCCACCGTGTCGCCCACGTCCAGATTGTAGACCGCGCCGTTCAGGGCGTCCATGGTGGTCACATTGGTTCCGTTGACGCTGAGGAGAATGTCGCCTTCTTCAATGCCCTTGGCGGCGGCGTCGCTGCTGCGGTCAACGTCGGTGATATACAGCCCGGCGGGGAGCCGGTAGTAATACTGGTCGAAAGAGGACAGGGACTCCCCCTCCAGACCCAGCGTGGGCCTGCCGGAGACATAGCCCTGAGAGATCAGCTGCTCTGCCACCTCCTTCACGGTGGAGCTGGGAATGGCGAAGCCCAGACCCTCCACACCGGCGGAGTCGGTGAACGCGCCGATCTTCATGGTGTTGATGCCGATGACCTGACCGTAGCAGTTGATGAGCGGGCCGCCGGAGTTGCCGGAATTCAGGGCGGCATTGGTCTGGATCAGGGTCATGGTGCGCCCGTCCATATCCATGTCCCGCCCGATGCCGGAGATGATGCCGTCGGTGTAAGTGCCCCGGAATTTGACGCCCAGCGGGTCGCCGATGGCGACCACGGTGTCGCCCACCCGGAGGGAATCGGAATCCCCGAACTGCGCCGGGGTCAGACCCGTCGTGTCTATGTGCAGCACCGCAAGGTCGGACACGGAATCAGCGCCCACCAGCATGGCGGGCAGCGTCCGGCCGTCCGTCAGCTGCGCCGTGATGGAGATACCGTTTTCTACCACATGGCAGTTGGTCACGATGTACCCGTCCTCCGTCAGGATCACGCCGGTGCCGGTGGCGGTTGCGCCCTGACCGGTGCTGGTGATGGATACCACGGAGTCGATATTCCGGCTGTAAATTTTCTGAAGGGACAGCGCGCCCTCGGTGGGGACGTTCTCCACGCCCTGAGGGCATTTCTGCAAGTCGATGGTGGGAGTGTCCTCGCCCAAGGTGGCGTCAATGGATTCCGTGGGAAGGGCGGTGGTCTCCGCGGGCAGCTCCGCGCCGGTGGCGAAGGAAATGGACTGCTCGCTTTCCCGCCGGGTGTTCAGTTTCTGGAACAGCCGCACGTTCAGAACGCCCAGAACCGTGATGATGCCGCACAGAAAGATAATTAAAATCAGCAGCAGCGCCACGGTGCCGCCGTGGCTTTTCGGCGGCTCTGTACGGCCTGTGCCGTACACGCTGTCATCCCAGGGATGATTGTTATTTTTACGTTCGTCCATATCGTTACCTCGAAAAAAGGGTCCTTAGGAAGCTCTTGCCGATTTATTCAGAGTTTCCTTAATTCACCAGCGGCATGGTGAAGGTAAATTCGGTTTTCCCGTCCTTGGAGCTGACGGAAATATCCTCGCCGTGGCTGCATACGATCGTCTTCACAATGTACAGACCCAATCCCCAGCCGTCCCGGTTCTGGGAGCGGGATTTGTCCAGCTTGTGGAACCGGTCGAATACCAACGGCAGCTCGTCCGGCGGGATGGTCTCGCCGTCGTTGGAGACGGAGACGTAAGCCTTGCTGCCGCCCTCTTTGATGCGCAGCCCCAGATTGCCCCCGTCGGGGCAGAACTTCACGGCGTTGTCGATGAGATTGTAAATGACCTGCGTGATGTAGTCCGGGTTCGCCATGGTGTACACCGGGTGCTCCGGCATATCCACGTTGACGTTCAGGTGCTTGTCGTTGATCTTCTTCTCGAAGGTGATGAGCACCTGCCCGGCGCATTCCTCAAGGTCGAAGTGCATCTTCTTTTCCTCGGGGATGCCGCCCTCTTTTTGCAGCTGGGAGATGTCCAGCATACTGCGCACGAGACGGCTTAAGCGCTTCGTCTCGTCGGAGACGATGTGCAGGTAATGCTCCCGCTTGTCTTCCGGGATGGTGCCGTCCAGAATGCCGTCCACGTAGCCGGAAATGGTGGTCATGGGGGTCTTCAGCTCGTGGGAGACGTTGGCGACGAATTCCTGACGCCGGTACTCGCTCTTTTGCAGGGAGGCTGCCATGTTGTTGAAGGCGACGGCCACTTCCTCCATTTCCGCGGAGTAATCGTCGTCCAGACGCACACGGGCTTCCAGATCGCCGTGGCCGAAGGCGTTGGCGGTTTTTGCCAGCTCTTTCAGCGGGCGGCTCTCCCGCCGGGCAAAGGCAGTGACCGCCAGCACGGAGATCAGCACCACGAACAGCGCCGCGGTGAGGAAGATGTTGGAGATCTTATTCATGATCTGGGTGATGTCATTGGCCGGTGTGGAGACCAGCACGATGCCCCCCGCGTTCCCGTCCACGAGAATGGGGCGGGAGACCATGTAGCGGCGGTCGGAGTACAGGCCGTTGATGACCCCGGTGGCGGTGTCGCCGCCGCTGCGAATGACCTTTTGCAGATACGCCTGATTCAGCTGCAAGCCCTGATGCTCACAGCCGGAGGGAGCGTCGGAGCAGAGCACCACGTTCCCCTCGCTGTCGCAGACCACGGCGTCGGCGCCGGATACCTGAGAGGCCACGGTCAGGTTCAGCTGAAACGACCGGTTGTACATTCCGCCGTTGTTAAAATAGGCGGCGGCCAGTTCCGCGATGGTGTCCGCGTTCTGCTGTAATCCGGAGACGGTGGTGTCCGTGAGGAACTGGTTGACCTTTATCTGAAAGGACGCACCCAGAATGGTCATGGCCACCAGCAGGATCGCCGCGGCGGTGAAAAAGCTGCGGCCGAAGCTACTTTTCATGCTTACAGCACCTCGAATTTGTACCCGACACCCCAGACGGTTTTCAGGCTCCACTGGTCGCTGACGCCCTCCAGCTTCTCACGCAGCCGCTTTACGTGAACGTCCACGGTGCGGGAGTCGCCGAAGTAGTCGAAGCCCCATACCTCGTCCAGCAGCTGGTTGCGGGTGTAGACCCGGTTGGGAGAGGAAGCGAGGTAATAAAGCAGCTCCATCTCCTTGGGGGGCGTATCCACCTTCTTGCCGTCTACGGTCAGCTCGAAAGCGTCCATGTCGATGATAAGCTTATCGAACACAAGTCGACGCGCCTTCTTCTCCGCGGCCACGCCGGAGGTGCGCCGCAGCACTGCCTCGATGCGGGCAAGCACTTCCTTCATTTCAAAAGGCTTGGTGATATAGTCGTCAGCGCCGGTTTTCAGGCCCATGACCTTGGAATCGGTGTCGCCCTTGGCGGTGAGCATGATGATGGGGGTCTGTGCCTCGGCGCGGATGGCCTTGCACACCGACCAGCCGTCCATCACGGGCATCATCACGTCCAGCAGCACCAGATCGGGCTTGATGGCCCGGAATTTGGCAAGACCCTGCCCGCCGTCCGCCGCCACTGTGACGGCGTAGCCCTCCTTCTCCAGATACATTTGCAGCAGCTCCGCAATATTGCGGTCATCCTCTACGATCAAAACGGAAACAGCCATGATTATCTTCCTCCCAATCCAATTTCTCTATAATTTCCCTTTCCCACTATTATAGCGAGAATTTCCGTTTTCTAGTGAACAAATTGTAAAGACTTCCACCCCAATTTATGAACGGACAAGTTGCACTTGAAAATCCGGCGCTTTGCGGGTATGATAGGGGCGGAAAACCGGGGGACTGCCAACGTTTCCCCCAAGCTGAAAGAAGGAGACTGATTTGATGGAACTGTTAAAAGCCGTGCTTTTCGGCATTGTGGAGGGTGTCACGGAGTGGCTGCCAATTTCCTCCACGGGACATCTGATTTTACTGAACGAATTCATCACCCTGAACGTTTCCGACGCATTCCGGAGCATGTTCGATGTGGTCATCCAGCTGGGCGCGATTCTGGCCGTGATCGTCCTGTTCTTCCATAAGCTCAACCCGTTCTCTCCCCGGAAGACGGAGGGGGAGAAAAAGCAGACATGGCAGCTGTGGTTCAAGGTCATCGCCGCCATCATCCCCTCGGGCATCGTGGGCGTGCTGTTTGACGACTGGATGGAAGCCCACTTCCATAACGCCACCGTGGTCTCCATCGCGCTGATCGTCTACGGCGTGGCCTTCATTCTGGTGGAGCGGCGCAACGCCCGCCGGGTGGGTGGAAAGACGGTGGAGGACGTGTACGCCATCGATTATAAGACCGCCCTGCTGATTGGCTGCTTCCAGTGCCTGAGCCTGATCCCCGGCACCTCCCGCTCCGGCTCCACCATTCTGGGCGCCATTCTCATCGGCGTGGGACGCAGCGCCGGCGCGGAATTCTCCTTCTTCATGGCCATCCCCACCATGCTGGGGGCGTCCGCCATCAAGGGGCTGAAGTTCCTGCTCAGCGGTGTCGCCGCCACCGGCACCGAGATCGGCGTGCTGATCGTGGGGTGCGTGGTGTCGTTTGTGGTGAGCCTGCTGGTCATCCGGGGGCTGATGGAATATGTGCGGAGGCACTCCTTCTCCGCCTTCGGCGTTTACCGCATCATCCTGGGCGTTGTGGTGCTGGTTTACTTCGCGCTGGCGGGCTAAGGGACATGTTTCGGGTTTTGTAAGCATTTTCCACAAAAAAGGAACATTCTTATTTGACAAAATACCCCTAACGCTTTATAATGAATCCGATAGGTGTGTGTTACTCTATCCCCTGAAAAACTCTGAAAAGGACGGATCAGAACATGTATAAAATCGTTCGCAAGCAGGAGCTGAACGCTTCCGTCACCCTGATGGAGATCGAAGCGCCCTTTGTCGCACGTAAGGCAAAGGCCGGTCAGTTCATCATTTTCCGCATCGACGAGATGGGAGAGCGTGTTCCCCTGACCATCGCCGGTTATGACCGGGAAAAAGGTACCGTTACCATTATCTTCCAGAAGGTCGGCTTCTCCACCAACGCCCTGGGTGCGCTGAAGGAAGGCGACTACATCCACGACTTTGTAGGCCCCTTGGGCAAGCCCACCCCCGTGGAGGGCAAGAAGAAGGTCTGCGTGGTCGGCGGCGGCGTGGGCTGCGCCATTGCCCTGCCCTCTGCCAAGGCGTTCAAGGAAGCGGGCGCAGAAGTGACCGTCATCGTCGGTTTCCGCAGCAAGGACATCGTCATTCTGGAGGACGAGTTCAAGGCAGCAGCCGACCGGCTGATCCTCATGACCGACGACGGTACTTACGGCCGTCACGGCCTGGTCACCCAGCCCCTGCAGGAGCTGCTGGAGGCCGGTGAGACCTTCGACGAGGTGCTGGCCATCGGCCCCGTGCCCATGATGAAGTTCGTATGCAGAACCACCCAGCCCTTCGGCGTCCATACCATGGTTTCCCTGAACCCCATCATGGTGGACGGCACCGGCATGTGCGGCGGCTGCCGCGTCACTGTCGGCGGCGAGACCAAGTTCGCCTGCGTGGACGGCCCCGAATTCGACGGTCATCAGGTAGACTTTGCCGAGCTGACCAGCCGCAACGGTACCTACCGCGACCGGGAGGCCGAGGTCAAAGAGAACCACGTCTGCCGCATTGAGTCCATGGGCAAGGCCCTGATCAAATAAGGAGGTAATGCAAAATGGCTAACATGACCCTTACCAAGACCCCTATGCCTGAGCAGGAACCTCAGGTTCGCGCCCACAACTTCAAGGAGGTTGCGCTGGGCTATACCGCCGAAATGGCGATGGAAGAAGCAGGCCGCTGCCTGAACTGCAAGAAGCCCAAGTGCGTGGAGGGCTGCCCCGTCAACGTCCGCATCCCCGAGTTCATCGCCAAGGTGCATGAGGGCGATTTCAAGGCCGCTTACGAGATCATTACATCCACCAACGCTCTACCCGCCCTGTCCGGCCGTGTCTGCCCGCAGGAAAGCCAGTGCGAGAGCAAGTGTGTCCGGGGCAACAAGGGCGAGAGCGTCGCCATCGGCCGTCTGGAGCGGTTCGTCGCCGACTGGTACCGGGAGAACGTCAACGCCATGCCCGAGAAGGCCGTCTCCAACGGCATCAAGGTGGCCGTGGTGGGTTCCGGCCCTGCCGGTCTGACCTGCGCCAGCGACCTTGCCAAGAAGGGCTATCAGGTCTCCATTTTTGAAGCGCTGCACACTGCCGGCGGCGTGCTGGTTTACGGCATCCCCGAGTTCCGTCTGCCCAAGGCCATCGTGGCCAACGAGGTCAGGAAGCTGGAAGCGCAGGGCGTCGAGGTCATGACCAACATGGTCATCGGCCGGGTTCTGACCATTGACGAGCTGTTCGAGATGGGCTACAAGGCCGTGTTCGTCGGTTCCGGCGCGGGTCTGCCCATGTTCATGAACATCCCCGGCGAGTCCTTGAAGGGCGTTCTGTCCGCCAACGAATATCTGACCCGTACCAACCTGATGAAGGCTTACACCGAGGAAGCCGATACCCCCGTCATCAAGTCCAAGGCTGTGGCGGTGGTCGGCGGCGGCAACGTGGCCATGGACGCCGCCCGCTGCGCCATGCGTCTGGGCGCGGAGCACGTGTACATCGTCTACCGCCGTGGTGAGGCCGAAATGCCCGCCCGTCTGGAAGAGCAGCACCACGCCAAGGAAGAGGGCATCGAGTTCAAGACCCTTTGCAACCCCGTGGAGATTCTGGGCGGTGAAGATGGCCGCGTGAACGGCATTAAGTGCGTGCGCATGGAGCTGGGCGAGCCGGACGCCTCCGGACGCCGTCGTCCCATCGCCATTGAGGGCAGCGAATTTGTGCTGGACGTGGACACCGTTATTATGGCCCTCGGCACCAGCCCCAACCCCCTGATCCGCTCCACCACCCCCGGTCTGGACACCAACCGCAAGGGCGGCCTGATCGTGGACGAGAACGAGATGACCACCCGTACCGGCGTCTTCGCCGGCGGCGATGCCGTCACCGGCGCTGCCACCGTCATCCTCGCCATGGGCGCAGGCAAGAAGGGCGCGGCTGCCATCGACGCATACCTGAAGAAATAATCCAAAGCAGTAAAAAATCACCCAACGGTCTGCTGGGTGGTCGTAAAACAGTGAATGGAGCGTATCGATACCGATACGCTCCATTTTTCGTATGTAGTGGGGTACGCTCAGCCACCTCTCCCAATGGGAGAGACAAGGGGTGCCTGTTAACTGTCTGATGTTTTTGCATATGCAGAGGAATATTGCCCTTACGTCCGCAGCAGCGCCCGAAAGCCGGGGCTGAAAAACTCCCCGCCGTCGGCGTCTACCCACATGGCTTCGGCATTGTAGCGTGTCAGAAGCGTCTGCCCCTCGTCCTGCGGCATCAGGAAAAGCGCCGTGGACAGAGCGTCGGCAATGCCGGAATCGGCGCACACCACTGTGACGGAACGCCAGTACCGTGACGGCATCAGGGTTTCGGGGTCGATGATGTGGTGGTAGGATTCTCCGTCCACCAGATAGGTACGCTGGTAATCGCCGCTGGTGACCACGCTGCCGCCGGTGACGCAGACGGTGTGCAGGTAATCCCCGCCGTCCGGGTCCTGAATGCCTATCACCCACGGGTCGCCCGCCTCGGTTTTTGGGCCGGTGGCGCAGACGTTGCCGCCCACGCTGATGAGCAGCCCCTCGGGCGCGTTTTCCGCCGCCCGCTGGGCAGACCAGCCCTTGGCCACCGCGCCTACGTCCAGCCGTGTCTCCGGGTCGGAGATAAAGACGGTGGAAGCGTCCTCGTCGATGATAACGGCGTCAAAATCCATATGCGCCGCCGCGTTTTCCAGTGCGGCACGGTCGGGAAGACGGGCATTTGCCGGGTCGTCAAACCCCGCCGTCCGGGCGTCGTGCCACAGCGCCAGAACGCCGCCCATGGCGACGTTGACCTTGCCGCCGGTGGCGTCGTAAAATTCCCGGCATTCCAGCAGCAGGCGGATGATGTCCCCGTCCACCTCCACAGGGGCAACGCCCGCCTGATCGTTGACGGTTTTCAGGTTGTTGCAGCCAGCATAGTCATTGTAGATATCGAACAGCTGGTGATAGTGCAGCAGCGTATCGTGGACGCCTTGGGCGGCCGCCGTAAACGCCGCCTGACTTTCCGCCCGGCCGCGAATCGTGGTGACCGTGTCGAACAGGGTCAGAAACGTGGTCTCGTAAACGTTTCCTCCCGCAGCTCTGGCGACGCAGCCGGTGAGCAGACACGCAAGGGTAAGCACCGCAAGAAATTTTTTCATACCGGTCCCCTCCATAGGGATTTTTCTTATAGTACCACACCCCCGAAAGACTGTAAAGAGGGAACATATCCCGCCGCAAAAAACGGCGTTCATAAAAGATTTACACATTTTCAGTTGATATTCAGGGTTAAACGGTGCTATGCTGTTATAAATGTTAATGCCTCTTTTGAGAGCAGTGAGGAGCGCAGTATGTCCAAATTCTCCGTCAAAAAGCCGCTGACGGTTTTCGTCGCGGTGATCGCCATATTGGTGCTGGGCGTGGTGGCCTATTTCCGCATGACCCCCGACCTGCTTCCCAATATGGATTTCCCTTACGTGCTGATCATGACCACCTACCCCGGTGCAAGCCCGGAAAAGGTGGAGCAGGAGATCACAAAGCCCATGGAGCAGGCCATGTCCACGCTGGATCACATTCAGGAGGTGACCTCCGTTTCCAGCGAAAACGTGGGCATGGTCATTCTGGAATTCACCGAGGGCGTCAACATGGACACCGTGGGCGTGGATATCCAGCAGGAGATCTCCCAGCTGTCCGCCGACTGGTCGGACACGGTGGGCACGCCCTACGTGCTGAAGATCAACCCCTCCATGCTCCCCGTGGAGGTGGCGGCGGTATCCATGGAGGGCATGGACACCGTGGAGCTGACGGAATTCCTGGATGAAACGCTGATGAACAAACTGGAGGGCGTTCCCGGCGTCGCCCGGATCACCACCAGCGGCGAAATTGAGCAGGAGCTGCACGTGGTGCTGGATCAGAAGCTGATCGACAAGCTGAACGACCGGATCGCCGCTGCAATCAACGGTGAACTGGACGATGCCGCCGCCGAGCTGAACGAGAAAAAGGAAGAACTGGAAGACGCCCAGAAAAAAGTAGACGGCGCACAGTCCCAGCTCAGCGCCGGGGTCAACGCCCTGATCGAGGGTGAAAAGCAGCTGAATGAGAAAAAGACGGAGCTGACGGCCATGCGGGAGCAGCTCCAAGAGCAGCTGGAACAGGCGCAGACCGGGCGGCAGCAGCTGGTGCTCGCCTACAACGCCCTGAAAGAGCTGGACGATCAGGTGAACAACGTCCTTTCTGCCCAGCAGGAAGCCCATGGTCATTTGAATACCCTCCAATCTCTGTCCGACCGGCAGAGCGCCCTTGCGAATAAGGAAAGCAGTCTCGCCCAGCTGAAACAGGATAACGAAACTCTGGACGCCGAGATTCAGGCGCTCCGGGAGCAGATCGCGGGCATGGACCCCGCCGACGAAAATCTGCCCGCTTTGAGCGCGGCGCTTGCGGAAAAAGAAGCCGCTTACAATGACAATCTGCTGACCATCGCCCAGACAGAGGCGGAGATCGCTGTAGAAAAAAGCACTCTGGAGGCAGACATGGCAGCTGCCGGTGTGACGGCGGAGACCCTGCCCGAACGTCTCACCGCCGCCGCAGAAGCCGCCGCCGCAGCGGATGCCGCGGTGGACGGAATCGACGCGCTGCTGGCAGCTCAGGGAACCGACCGGGCGGGTCTGGCCGCCTCCGTGACGGAAACGAAGGCGCAGCTGGACGCGCTGGACGAGGGCATTGCCCAGCTGGAAAGCGCGTTGGAAGAACTGGATAACGGTATGCTCTCCATCGAGGAAGCCCAGCAGCTGCTGAATGAGCAGAAAACCGCCGGTATGCTCCAGCTCAGCACCGGCGCGGCCAAGCTGGCGGTGAGCAGCGCTGCCATTTCCGAGGGCTTAAGCCAGATCGAAAGCGGTCTGGACACCGTGGAAAGCAGCCGGGAGGACGCGCTGGACAAGGCTGACCTGAACAACATCGTCACCATGGAAATGGTATCGAAGATCCTCGCCGCCCAGAATTTTGCCATGCCGGCGGGATACGCGGAGCAGGACGGGGTCAAATACATGGTCTCCGTGGGCGACGAGATCACGGATCAGGAGACGCTGGAAAACCTTCTGCTGTTCGACCCGGGCATTGACGGCATCGACCCCGTGCGGCTGAAGGATGTGGCGGTGGTCATGCTCACCGACAACCGGGACACGACCTACGCCAAGCTCAACGGCAAGGACGGCATCGTGCTGAGCTTTGAAAAGCAGAGCACCTACGCCACCGCCGAGACCACCGACAACATTGAAGCGCGCTTCCGGGCTTTGGAAAAGGAATACCCGGGCTTGAGCTTCGTGTCCCTGATGAGTCAGGGCGACTATATCTATCTGATCGTTGATACCATTCTGAATAGCCTATTGCTGGGTGCGGTGTTCGCGATCCTGATCCTGTTCCTGTTCCTGCGGGATCTGCGCCCAACCTTTATCACCCTTTGCTCCATCCCCATCAGCGTGATCTTTGCCATCGTGCTGATGTACTTCACCGGCGTGACCATCAATATGATCTCTCTGTCCGGCCTTGCCGTGGCGGTGGGTATGCTGGTGGATAACTCCGTGGTGGTCATCGAGAATATTTACCGCCTGCGGGCCAAGGGTGCCAACGTCATTCAGGCCGCCGTCTCCGGCGCAAGACAGGTGGCGGGGGCGGTGACGGCCTCTACCCTGACCACCGTCTGCGTGTTCCTGCCCATCGTGTTCGTCACGGGTATCACCAAGCAGCTGTTTACCGATCTGGCGCTCACCATGACCTATTCCCTGCTGGCAAGCCTGATCGTTTCCCTGACACTGGTGCCCGCCATGGCGTCGGGGATGCTGCGCAGGGAGCACGAGATCAAGCCGGGGCTTCTGGAAAAGCATCTGCTTCCCGCCTACCGCAAGGCGGTTAAGTGGTCGCTGGGGCATAAGGCCGTGGTTCTGATTGTTTCGGCAGCGCTGCTGGTGGTCACGGCGCTGGGGAGTCTTGCCAAGGGCTTCATCTTCATGCCGGACATGGATATGCCCAGCGTGAACGTTACCCTCACCATGCCCGAGGATGCGGATATGGCGGAGGCCGTCGCCCTCGCCGATCAGGTGCTGGACAGAATCGGGAAAATTGACGGAATTGAAACCGTGGGCGCGATGATGGGCAGCAGCACCTCCATGCTGAGCATGGGAAGCGGAGAATCCCACGACGTAACGGTTTATATCACTCTCGCCGACGACACGGCCAGCGGCGCGGCGGTGGGCAAACAGATCGAGGAAGCCTGCGCGGATCTGCCCTGCGAGGTGACGACCTCTTCCGCCATGATGGATATGAGTATGCTCACCGGCAGCGGTGTTTCCGTAAACGTCTACTGCGACGACATGGACACCCTCCAGTCCGCCGCCGCACAGGTTGGCAAGGCGCTGGCAGACATCCCCGGTGTGGCGGAGGTTTCCGACGGATTGGAGGACGCTTCCCCTGCCCTCCACGTTGCCATCGACCGCAACGCCGCCATGAAGCACGGCCTGACCGTGGCGCAGATCTATATGGAGCTGGCCTCCGCCCTGACGGACAACGCAACCGCTGCCACGCTGGAGCTGGACGGCGTTTCCACGGACGTAATTATCGAAAAGCCCGAAGGGGCGGTGCTGGACGTGGATTCCCTGCGGGGTTACGTCTTTGAAGTCACCAAACAGGACGGTACGGTGGAGGAGGTTCCTCTGAGCGACTTTGCCGAAGTGCGGGAGACGTCCAGCCTTGGCTCCATCCACCGCCTCAACCAGAGGCGCTACCTCTCCGTCACCGCGACGCTGGAAGAAGGCTACAACGTCACCCTGATCACCGCCAAGGCGCAGGACGTTGTGGGTGCTTTGGACTTGGGCGACGGCGTCAGCTATACGTTTACCGGCGAAAATGAGACGATCATGGAAGCTGTGCAGCAGCTGCTGTTGATGCTGGTTCTGGGCATCCTGCTTGTGTATCTCGTGATGGTCGCCCAGTTCCAGAGTCTGAAATCTCCCTTCATCGTCATGTTCACCATCCCGCTGGCCTTCACCGGCGGATTCATGGCGCTGCTGCTGTGCGGCATGGAGATCAGCGTCATTTCCCTCATCGGCTTCGTGATGCTCACCGGTATCATTGTCAACAACGGCATCGTGCTGGTGGACTACATCAACCAGCTCCGGCAGGACGGCATGGAGCGCCGTGCGGCCATTGAGGAAGCGGGCGTCACCAGAATGCGTCCCATCCTGATGACCACCATCACCACGGTGCTGGGTCTGGTGGACATGGCGGTACACAAGACCGCAGGCACGTCGCTGATGAAGCCCGTCGCGGTGGTGTGCATCGGCGGTCTTGTGTACGCGACGCTGATGACGCTGTTCGTGGTTCCCTGCATCTACGACACGCTGAACAAGAAGGAACTGCGCAGCGTTCGGGAAGAGGATCTGAAGCTGCTGGATCTGTAAGCGCATAAAAACTTTCACCCCCGGCTTTTGCTGGGTGACCGTAAAACAGCGAATGGAGCGCATCAGTACAGATACGCTCCATTTCTCGTACCAACCGGGGCACCCTCCTTGGCTCCCTCTTTGGGGGAGCTGTCACCGAAGGTGACTGAGAGGGCATTTGCAACCTAGGGCAACACCGCACAATTTGGCAAGAAGACTCAGCCAGGATTTTTGTCCCAATTCAAAGTTTGAAAAATGGAGGAATACTGTATGTATTTCCCATTTTTCGAACTGAAGAAGTGGGGCAAAAAGACGGCTGAGGCTCGCAGGCACAATTGTGCGGTGCTGCCCTAGTATACCCTCTCCGTCCTCGCTGCGGTCAGCTACCTCTTCCAAGGGGAGAGACAAGGGAGCGGATTTCTTAAGATATGGGCAAATTCCCTTGCTTTTTCCCTCGCCGCATGGTAAAATGTTCTGACGAAACTGATAAAAGGGGGAGTTTGCTTGAAGCGTATCGGGATCGGGCTTTTTCTGTGCATATTGCTGATGGGCTTTTTTGTGCTGCCCGCGTCCGCCGAGAGCGCAGCCTCCCGGGTGGATACCTACTGCACCGTCAGCGCCGAGGGCGACTGTCAGGTGAATATGACCGTCACTTTGCGCATGGAGTATGTCACTACTTCCATGAGTTTCCCCCTGCCCGCCAACGCCACGGGCATTACTCTGAACGGCGCTTCCGTCTCCACCAGCAAGACATCCTCCGCGACCATGGTGGATATCAGCCGGGTGGTCAGCGGCATTACCGGGGAGATTCCCCTGAATTTCAGCTTTACACTCCCCAAGTCCGTGGGCGTTGTGACCGTTGACAAGGAGCGGAAGTTACAGCTGAGCGTCGAGCTGCTCAGCGGCTTTGAGTTCCCGGTGGAGCAGCTGAGCTTTGTCATCACCATGCCCCCGGGAAATATGCCCAACGCGCCGAAGTTCACCAGCATCTACCGTCAGGAGAGCATTGCCTCCGACCTGACCGTCACGGTGAGCAGCAACCAGATCATCGGCGCCAGCAAGACCATTCTGAACGACCACGAAGGCATCACCATGACCATGCTGGTGGATCAGAAAATGTTCCCCACTGTCAGCACCTACATCCGGGAGGGCAACCCGGAGATCAAATACATGCTGATCTGCGTGGGCCTCGCGCTGGTGTACTGGCTGATTTTCCTGCGCACGAAGCCCATCGCCCACATCCGCAGCACGACCCCGCCTGAGGGCATTACCGCGGGCGAGCTGGGCTGCCGTCTGACCCTGTCCGGCGGCGATCTGACCATGATGGTGTTTACATGGGCGCAGCTGGGCTACCTGCTCATCCAGACGGACAGCGGCGGAAAGGTGCTGCTGCGCAAGCGCATGGACATGGGCAACGAGCGCAGTCTCTTTGAAAACAAGATTTTTGCACTTCTCTTCGGCAGCCGCCAGACGGTGGACGCCACCGGCTATCCCTACGCCAAGCTCAGCCGCAAGGTGTCGGCCATCGTTCCCAATGAGCGGAATATGTACAAGGGCGTCAGCGGAAACATGAAGATTTTCCGGGGACTTTGCTGCGGCGCCCAGATTTTCTGCGGCGTGTGCGTTGCCATGAATATGACCTCCGTCCGGGCGATCCAGATCCTGCTTTCCATCATTCTGGGGGCCTTTGGCGCGGTATCCGGGTGGATGATTCAGGATATGGCCTACCGCACCCATCTGCGGGGCAAGCTGCCCATGCTGATCGGGGCAGTGTGTATTGCCCTATGGGTAGTGCTGGGGCTGCTGTGCGGGCAGGTCTGGATACCGCTGCTCAGCGCGATCGGCGAATTCCTGCTGGGTTATTTCGCCGCTTACGGCGGAAAACGCAGCGATCTGGGCAGCTACGCGGCGGCGCAGGTGCTGGGATTCCGGCGCTACGCAAAGAAACTTCCCACGGAGGATGTCAGCCGCCTGATGGCCAACGACCCGGATTATTTCTTCAATCTCGCGCCCTTTACGCTGGCGCTGGGGGTCATCAATCCCTTTGCCAGAGCCTTCGGCCATCGGAAGCTGGAGCGGTGCCCGTATCTGGTCACCCGCGCCCGGAACGTCCAGACGGCGGAGGAATGGGCAGGCATCCTGCTGGACACGGCCGACCGGATGGACGAAAAGCTCCGTCAGATGCAGATCGACCGGTGGATACCGGTCCGCCTGCGGCGGAGAAGGAAGTGAAAACCCACGGGTCATTGATTGGGTGTTCGCAATACAGTGAGTGGAGCGTATCGGTATCGATACGCTCCATTTCTCATGTCAACATGCGCTATGTAACGGGGAACAACCCCCTTGGCTCTTCCTCTGGGAGAGCTGTCACCGAAGGTGACTGAGAGGGCGCTGCACCCCGGTTTTCCCTCTCCGGCTTCGCTCAGCCACCTTTCCCATAGAGAGAGGCAAGGGGTGCAGCTCATCCCGTGGGTTCTGTGTTATTTCAGCATCTCCCGAACCTGAGCGATGCTCAGCCCCTGCTCCCGGATGTCCTCATACTCGGCCTTCTGCCGCTGGACGCCGTAACCGGAGGATATCTTCTGCCGAACCGCGCCGTAGGGAGTGGAAAGGGTCTGCGTGCGCCGCTCCAGCGTGTAGCGGTTTTGAAGGCTTTCCCGGATGCCCAGAGTGGTGGTGTGGCGGAAGATCAGCCGCGCCATTTTCTCCCGGTCGCCCGCCCGGCACAGAACGCTCAAAAGCACCCCGGGGCGGTTCTTTTTCATGCCGATGGGGGTGGTAAACACGTCCAGCGCGCCGCCGCTCAGCAGCTGCTCCATGGCGAACCCGATCTCCTCACCGGTCATGTCGTCGATGTTGCACTTAAGCTCCGCAATGGCGTCGGTCTGCTCAAAGGTCTCCCCAAGCATGACCCGCAGGCAGTTGGCTTGGGGGAAGTCTTTTTTGCCCATGCCGTAGCCGGTTTTCTGCACCCGCATGACGGGCAGGCTGCCAAAATCGTCGGCAAAGTACTTCAGCAGCGCCGCGCCGGTGGGGGTACACAGCTCACCCTGAACATTCCCGGCCCGAATGGGCATTCCCTCAAGGAGCAGTGCGGTAGCCGGCGCGGGAACGGGGAGAATCCCATGGGCGCACCGGACGGTGCCGCTTCCCACGGAGACGGGGGACACGATCACCTGATCGGGGCGAATTTCCCGCATCAGCAGGCATACGGCGGTGATGTCCGCAACGGCGTCCATGGTGCCGACCTCGTGGAAGTGGATCTGCTGAACCGACACGCCATGGACGCGGCTTTCCGCCTCGGCGATGAGATTGTACACGGCCAGAACGTCCAGCTTGACCATGGAGGGAATGGGCAGCCTGTTCACGATTTCCTCAATGCCCTCCATGCTGCCGTGAACATGGTCGTGATGATGACTATGGAGGTTCTCGTCTTCCTCGACTCCCGACACCCGGACGGAAAAATGGGTTCCGGACACACCGCATTTCACGCCTTTTTCCGCGCTGACGGTGACGCCGGGGATGCCGAGACCGTTCATTTTTGCAAGAAACGCTGCCCGGTCGGGAAGCAGCTCCAGCAGCGCCGCGGCAAGCATATCCCCGGCAGCGCCCATGGTGCATTCGATGTACAGCGTTTTCATCCCTTGACCTCCATGTGGTTGATCATGTTCGCCAGATACCCCGCGCCGAAGCCGTTGTCGATGTTCACCACCGACACGCCGCTGGCGCAGGAATTGAGCATACTCAGCAGCGCCGCCACGCCGCCGAAGGACGCGCCGTAGCCCACGCTGGTGGGAACGGCGATCACCGGGCATTCCGCGAGACCGCCCACCACGCTGGCAAGCGCCCCCTCCATGCCCGCGATGGCGATGACCACGCTGGCTTCCATAATAGAATCCATATGGGCAAGCAGTCGGTGGACGCCGGACACGCCCACGTCGTACAGCCGCACCACCTCGCTGCCCAGCACCTGTGCCGTCAGCGCCGCCTCTTCGGCCACGGGGATGTCGCTGGTGCCGCCGGTGGCGATGACGACTTTTCCGATGCCGTCGGGCTGGGGAAGTCCACCCACAATGCCCACCCGTGCGTCCTTATGGTAGTCCAGCTCCCGGGTGCTGCCAACATGTGCCGCCGCTTCGGGGGACATTCTGGTGATGAGGACGCGGTTCTGACCGTTGGCGCGCATGGCGTCGATGATGCCGCCGATCTGCTCCGGGGTCTTCCCCGCACCGTAGATCACCTCTGCCGCGCCCTGCCGCACCTTCCGATGCAGATCGACCTTCGCGTAGCCGATGTCCTCGAAGGGGGCCTTTTTCAGTTCCAGCATGGCGTCGTCCACGCTGGTTTCCCCGGATCGGACGGATTCCAGCAGCTTTCGGATTTCAGAGTTCATTTGCGCACCTCCAGATTCAGCAGAACGCTGTCATAATCTTTGCGGAGTTCGGTTACGATTTTCTCCCAGTTTTCCAGAAGCAGGGGCAGATCGGCCTCCCGCAGCTCCAGTTTCGCGGTATTGTCCACCATGCGGACACGGAAATCCCGGAACCCAAGCCCGAACAAGAAGCCCTCTGCCTTTTCCGTTTGCTTCAGCTTTTGCAGCGTAATTTCTTCCCCGGTGCGTATCCGGGTGGCGAGACAGGCGTAGGCAGGCTTGTCCCAGGTGAAAAGCCCGGCTTCCCTGGAAAGACGGCGGATCTCCGCTTTGGTCAGGCCGCACTCCCGGAGGGGAGAGCGAACGGACAGCTCCCGCAGCGCCCGCATTCCCGGCCGGTCGCCGGCGTCGTCGGAGGCGTTGGTGCCGTCCAGCAGCACCGGGAAGCCGTCGTTTTCCGCCGCCCGGAGGATTTGCCGGAACAGCGTATTTTTGCAGTGATAGCAGCGGTCGGGCGGGTTCGCCGTGACCGCGCCGCTCATAAGAACGTCCACATGCAGCACCAGCATATCCGCGCCCAGCTCATCTGCCAGCCGCCGTGCGTCCGCCAGCTCAAATTCCGGCTGGAAGGCGGTGCTCACGTAATAGGCTTTCACCCGCGCGGCGTACCGCGTCGCCGCGTACAGCAGGTACGCCGAATCCACGCCGCCGGAAAAGGCAACGGCCACTTCCCGATTCTCGGCAAAAAATTGCTCCAACGTCATATTGTTTCCTCCAGTGCTGCGGAAATCGTTTTTCCCATTATACACGAGAATGTGAATTCTGACAAGTAGAAAGCAGCACAATAGCCTTTTATGGGTTGCTTTTCACAATCGGATGGTGTATACTGAACGCAGTGCCCTTACTTAATAAGAAGAGAGGTATCACCATGCAAGAAACAAAAAACAGTTCCTGCTACAGCACCGTGGCGGGGGCGCTCTTTGCCTTTGGGGGGGTTATGGAGCTATTCCAGTGGCTGCGTATCCTCCGCTTTATGTCGTTCAGTGACTATGTTCAGATGCTGATCTGGGTAGCAAGCTATGCAGTTCTGGCCTTTGCCCTCCTGACGAAGCGCAGAGACATCTTCCTGCCCGTGGGCTTCGCTCTTGCCGGTATCGCCTGCCTGTTCTTCCTGAATTTCAGAAATGTTCTCCTGCTGCTGGGTAACTGGGGCATGGCGTTCTTGGCCGTGGTCTTTGTGACCGACTATCTGCCCCAGCTCCGGGAGCAGGTGAAGAAGTTCTGGTTCATTCCCCCTGCGGTCGTTGCGCTTGCCACAGTGCTGTCGATTGGCGGCGTTTGGTTTGTAGCCTTTCTGAGATTGCTTGCTACATGCGCCGGTATGTTCCTGGCAGCCATGTGGGTCGCTTACCCCGAAGGAATCCCTCAGCAGACGGTGAGCGCATCCGCCGAAACCGAAAGCTCTCCGGCCACGGCCGCTTCTGAGATTTACTGCGGTCTGGTCAAGCACATTCTGCTGCTGCTGTTCACCTGCGGCATCTGGCTGTATATCTGGATTTACCGCGTTACCGGCTACACCAACAATGTGCAGGGTGAAGAAAACCGCAACCCCACCAACAAGCTGCTGCTGTGCCTGTTCGTCCCCTTCTACGTGATTTATTGGATGTACAAGACTGCCCAGCGTCTTGACAAGATGGCGGCGGCGAAGAATATCCCCTCCGATCTTTCCACCCTCTGCCTGATTCTGGCCATCTTTGTCCCCATTATCCCGCCGATTCTGATGCAGGATAAGCTGAACGACATTGTCACCGGCCGTGTTGCTCCTGCTGCCCCCGCTGCCGCTCCTGCGCCCGCCGCCGCACCGGCCAGCGTGAGCGAGGCTGCGGACGACCTGCTGAAGCTCAAGGAGCTGCTGGACGCGGGCATTCTCACCCAGGAAGAATTTGATGCAAAGAAAAAGCAGCTGCTGGGGCTGTAAATTCCATACTTTAAGGCGCGGGGCAGATGCCCCGCGCCTTTTGGCAAGCCTGAAGGGAGCGGAAAATCCGCTCCCTCCATGTATTTACTTCTTGATGATCTCGCTGAGCTTCTCGGCGGCGGTGGTAACCGCGTCGCTGACGACGGCGGCAGCCTTGTTTGCCTTGGCGGCGGCCTTCTCCAGAGCGATCTCCTTGGCAAAGTAGCGGTTCAGCATACCCTGCAGAGCCTTGCCGTGGCGTGCTTCGTCCTTCGCCATTTCGTGGACGGTATCGTGGATGGCGTCCAGGCCGTTCTTCTTGGCGCAGGCGGCCAGGTCAAACTTGCCCTGGGTGGCGCCGAACTCGCAGTCAACGCGCCAGGCCAGATTGTCCTTGGTGGTGGCCTTCATGTGAGGCTCCAGATCCTCGCCCAGCATCTCGGCGAACTTGGCGGCGTGCTCGGCTTCCTCGTGGGCGGCCTTCTCCCAGTACAGGCCGATCTCGGGGTAGCCCTCCCGGTGGGCAATGCGGGCCATGCACAGATACATGCCGACCTCGCTGCACTCGCCCTGGAAGTTGGCCATCAGCTGCTCGAAGATGTACTTCTTGTCTTCCTCGGAGATGTCGGGGTTGTTCTTCACGGTCTTGGCGTAGATGCCGTACTCATGCTCGGCGGCCAGCTTGCCTTCCTCCATGACCTTGAACTTGGAGCCGTCAACGCCGCACACGGGGCACTTGAAGCCTTCGGGGATGAACTCGCCTTCGTAGACATAACCGCAAACGGGGCACACAAATTTCTTCATAATCGATTCCTCCAAAATTAGTTTTATAAGTTATTTGGGCAAATACGCCCGGGATTACAATAAATTACGCCTCTTCCTCGAATAATTCGGGGCCGACGCCGCAGAGGGGACATTCGTAGTCTTCGGGCAGCTCGTCGCCTTCGTAGACGTAGCCGCAGACGGTGCAGACGTATTTTTTCATACAGCTTCCTCCTTTGTTTGTGATTGGCAGCCGCGGCACAGGCCGGTGAAGGTCAGCTGGCAGCTGTGTACCTGACAGCCGGTGCATTCCTCGGCGGCGCGTCCCAGAGACAGGGGAGCCGCCGTTTGGGGAAGGTCAATCACCGCGCCGCAGGTGGTGCAGATGAAGTGAACATGGGGGCGGGTGTCGGCGTCGAAGCGTTCGCTTCCGTTCACCGTACCCACACTCTGGATCAGACCCTGGCTCTTGAACAAGGCGAGATTGCGATAGATCGTGGCAAGGGAGATGTCCGGGTGTTCCTCCCGCAGCATTTCGTGAACCATCTCCGCTGAGGGATGAAGCACGGTGCCGCGGAGGCAGGACAGAATCGCGTTGCGTTTTTTGAATTGCTTTGTGGCCGCTTCCATAGACACCTCCTTTGGTTTGCTTTATTTAAGAACAATTCTTATTTACATCTGGAGTATAGCACGCAGCACCTCATTTGTCAAGAGCAAAATGAGAATTATTTGCATTTATTTTCCAGAAAAATGCGGCTGCTATACGCAGCAAATCGTCCGCTGACTGTGCACAGTCAGCGGACGATTCATCACAATTTGGCAATATCGGCGACCAGAGCATCCACCTCGGCCTGGGTGGTTGCCCAGCTGGTGCAGAAACGCACGACTGTTCCCTGCTCCGCGGCCCCTTCTTCCTCAAAGTAGTAGCCCTGTGCCAGTGCTTCCTTCTGCTGTTGGGACAGGATGACGAACTGCTGATTTGTGGAGCTTTCCACCCAGAATGGGATGCCCTTCGCCGCGAACGCTTCTCTGATCTGCATGGCAAGTGCGTCGGCGCGCTTCGTTTTCTCAAAATACTCGCCGCTTTCCAGCATGGCCGCGAATTGCAGACCCATCAGCCAGCCCTTGGCCAGCACCGCGCCGTGCTGCTTCATGTAGGCTTTAAAGCGGTACTGAAGCTTGGGTTCGGTAATGACCAGCGCCTCGCCGAACAGCGCGCCGCACTTCGTCCCGCCGATGTAGAACACGTCCGTCAGCTCCGCGAAATCCTTCAATGTCAGGTCGTTGTCCACCGCCCCCAGGCCGTAGCCCATTCTCGCTCCGTCCACGAACAGATACATGCCGTATTTCCGGCAGACCTCCCGGATGCTTTGCAGCTCCTGCTTGGAGTACAGCGTCCCCTTCTCGGTGGGGAAGGACAGATACACCAGCTTCGGCTCCGTCAGGTATTCCGGCGCGCCGCCGCCATAATACGCCGCCGCACATGCGGCGATCTGCCCGGCGGTGATTTTCCCGTCGGTGTTGGGAAGCGCGAGGATTTTGTGCCCCGTGTTTTCGATGGAAGCGGCTTCGTGGCAGTTGATATGTCCGGTGTCGGCGGCAATGACGCTCTGGATGGGGGACAGCGCCGCCGCGATGACCACGAGATTTGCCTGGGTCGCGCCGGGAACGAATTTGATCAGGGCATCCTCGCGGGAAACCAGCCGCTTGATGACCGTCTCGGCACGTTGGCACCAGATATCCTCGCCGTAGCCCGCGAAACTGTCAGCGTTGGTGGCGGTCAGGGCGCTCAGGATGGAGTCCAGCGCCCCGTGGTTGTAATCGTTGTTGAATCGAATCATGATTTACTCCTTTGTCTCTGCGTTCAGCGCGTCCACCACGATGTCCGGGTAGGGGTTGGCGATCACGGTGCGGTAGGTGTGGTAGATCACCATGCCGGGCTTGCCGTTGGGGATTTTCTTCACCTGCTTCACCGCCGTCACGTCCACGGGGATGTTCTGCCCGCCCCCGGTTTCGGCGTAGTAGGCGGCCAGCTGCGCCGCCTGCGTAACGGTGTCGTCCGGGGGCGTAGTGCCGCCGCAGGAGATGATGACGTGGGAGCCGTGCACCTTGGAGGCATGGCACCAGATGTCGTCCTTCCGGGCAAGGCGGAAGGTCAGCTCGTCGTTCTGGCGGTTGTTCCGGCCGACGTAGATCGGGTAGCCGTCGGTGCTTTCAAACCGCATGGGCGGCAGCTTGGCCTGCTTCATGCGCTTTCGGTCGGTGTCGGGACGGAGATACCCGCCCTCCTGTAACTCCCGGCGAATTTCTTCCAGCTCCCCCTCAGTACCGGCGCGGTTCAGCTCCTCCAGCACGCTTTTCAGGTAGTCCAGCTCCAGCCGCCCCAGTTCCAGCTGCTTCGTCAGCTCTTTCTCCGCGTTTTTCATCCGGGCGTAGTCCTTATAATACTTGGCGGCGTTCTGGTTGGGGGAGAGAATGGGGGAAATGGGAATGTCCACCGGCCGCATTTCCTCGTCGTAGAAGTCCTCGCACTGAACGGTAGTCTGCCCCTTCACGATACGGTGGAGGTTGGCCGTGAGGATGTCCCCCAGCTGGCGCAGACGCTCCCGGTCGTAGGTGGCTTCCAGCTCCTTTTCCTGAATGGCCAGCTTTTTGGTCAGGCGGCTGCACAGATTCTGAACGGTCTTGCGCACGGCCTGACCCTTCTGCCGCATGGCGTCCTTCTGATCCCGGACGGTGTAGTACATATCCAGCAGCTTGCCAAAGGACTCGGCGCGGCGGCACTCGCCGTATTCCCGGATGGGGCAGAAGGCAAACTGCTTCGGCGTGCCGTCCGGGAGGGCGTAATAATAGGGTGCGGGGTGGCTTACGTGCTCGTGGAAGAACAGCGACAGCTTGTCGGCGGTCGTGTCCACGTCCAGCGAATCGATGCGGGCGTCCGTGCTTCCGGCGGCGTACAGCGCCGCCTCCCGGCACACCAGAGGGGACAGGCCGCCAACGGTGTCCATCAGCCGGTCGGCCAGAACGTCCGCGCCGGGGGCAGTGAGTATGTTTACATAACGCTGGACATCACCCTCCGGGGCACTGTCCAGCAGGTTCAGCTTCATGACCGGCTCCGGCGGCTGATACATGAGACCCGGCAGCGCTGCCCGCTTGGCGCTTTCGTCAAGGCCGATGCGCCGCAGGCAGTCCAGAATCCGCCCCTCAGGGGACAGTAGATACAGATTGCAGGTGCGCCCCATCAGCTCGGCTACCAGCGTCTTTTGCACCGGAAAGCCCATCTCGTCGGTGCAGTCGAAGCGGAACGATGCCGCCCGCTCCATGGGGGGCTGGGAAACTTCTGTCAGCTTTGCCCCCAGAAGGTGCTTGCGCAGAAGCATGCAGAACATGGGCGGCTGCGCCGGATTCTCCGGAGAAGCCGCCGTCAGATGCAGCCGGGGGGCGGCGGGGTTGGCAGCAAAAAGCAGCTTCTCCCGTCCCTCCTGGCAGCGCAGATGAACGATCACTGTGTCTCTGGCGGGCTGGTGGATTTTCTCCACCCGTGCGCCGATGCACCGCGTGCGGACTTCCTCCAGCACGGCAGATAAGAAAAAGGCATCAAATGCCATGATGCAGTCCTCCTGATTTACGTCTCCATAACGGCCTTGAACAGCTCGTTCAGCCGCTGGGTTTTCCCGGCGAGGTACAGTGCGCCGAACAGGGCTTCCAGACCGGTGGCCTTTGCATATTCGGCGGGGGTGGCGGATTTCGGCACCGCATGGACGTGAGCGTTTTTCCCCCGGCGATAGTAGGCAAGCTCCTCCTCGGTCAGCAGGGGCAGCAGCTTGTCCGCGAATTTTGCCTGAGACGTGGCCTTCACCATCTGAATGGTGTCATGGTGCAGCTGCCCCACGGTCTTTTCCCCCTGAGCGCAGAGGTAGCCCCGGCAGAGAATCTCAAACACGCAGTCCCCCATATGGGCAAGCCCCAGATTGGAAATGGCGTCGATCTCCGATTGGGGCAGGTTCATTTTGAAATAATTTTCCATAGCTTCTCCCGATTGACCAGAAATTGGGCGCAAAGCCCGGTGAACAGCCCGGTCAGAATACTAATGACGATCATCACCGGCAGGTAAACCGCCAGCGACACCGTCCCTGTCAGGGCAATCGCCATGGCCATCTGTCCGACAGAGTGGGCGACGGCGCCCAGGCATCCGGCGACCCAGAGCTGCTTCTTCGTAAGAATTTTCCGCAGGGCGATGGTCACGCCGATGGCGCAGACGCCCCCGGCGGCGGAGTACAGAATGGTGCTGAAATTCCCGGCGAACACCGCTCCCAGAAAAACGCGCACTGCCAGCACCGCCGCGCCCTCCTTCGGCCCCAGCACAAACACGGTGAACACCGTCACAATATTGGCAAGCCCCAGCTTCACGCCGGGGATGGGAACCGGGGAGGGAATCTGGGCTTCGATCATGAAAATGGTCAGGGCAATGGCGGCCAGCAGCGCCAGAAGCGTCATTTTTTTCGTTTTCAATCCGGCACCGCCTTTCCACGTGTCCTTATATCCGATACAGCCGTTTCCCGTTTTCCATGGTGGCGGCGCGGACTTCCTCCACGGAAATCCCCCGGATCTCTGCCAGACGCTCGGCCATGCGGTACAGCTTTCCGGGGTCGTTGCGTTTTCCCCGGAAGGGTTCCGGGGACATGTAGGGGCAGTCGGTTTCCAGAACGATGCGGTCCAAGGGAATGGCGGCGGCGGTCTCCACCGCTTTCCGGGCGTTTTTGAAGGTCAGGACACCGGTAAAGCCGATGTACCAGCCCCGGGCGATCAGCCATTTAGCCATTTCCGCCGAGCCGGAATAGCAGTGGAACACCCCCGTGACCTCCGGGAATTCTTCTGCAATGCGGATGCCGTCCTCGTGGGCTTCCCGCTCATGGACGATGACGGGCAGATTCAGTTCCAGCGCCAGCGCCATCTGGGCGCGGAACGCCGCCTGCTGACGCTCCCGCGGGATGTCCTCGTAATGGTAGTCAAGGCCAATCTCACCGATGGCCCTGATTTTGGGATTCAGTTTACATAATGTGCGGTATTCTTCCAGAGTGACATCGTTTACCTCGTCGGCAGCATCCGGGTGGGAGCCGACGGCGGCGTAGATATAATCATACCGGGACGCCAGAGCGGAAGCCGCCCGGGAGGACACGAGACTGCATCCGGGGTTCATCAGCAGCCCGATGCCCTGCTCCGGAAGGGCGGACAGAAGCGTTTCCCGGTCGGTGTCGAAGGCGCGGTCATCCATATGGGCGTGGGTATCAAACAGCATAAGCTCTCCTTACAATAAGCTACTCAATGACGGCCACCAGACAGCCGTCCATCTCCGTGACCCGGGGATCGTTCAGGGAGAAATCTGTCCCGTTGGGGTATCCCCGCAGCCCATCTCCGGTGCGCTTGACCTGCGCTTCCTTCAGTACCCAGAAGGTCAGCAGCGCCCGACGCTTGTCCGGCGCGGCATCGAACTGTACCCTTTCCCCGGGGGACAGGATTTTCTCCGCCAGGGCGAGTTTTACGTTCCGGTCAAGCTCCTCGGCGTCAATGCCAATCTCCCGACGGGACAGGGCGCAGAACGCATGTCGTGGGGTGTGGGAGATGGAAAAATGCCAGTCACTGCCGGGGAAATAGGGCTTGCCACCCGCCGCTATGGCAACGGGCGGCAAATCCAGCCCGGTTTCTTCCCGGTAAAGCGCCGCCAGCAGCGCCCGTCCCGCTTCGTGGCCGGTTCGTCCGTCGAGGGCGCAGGACGCGATTTTCACAGCGCGTCAATGATGTCGGATTCCGACGGCTCCTTGGGACGGCGGTTTTTCAGCCGGTCAACCAGAATGGCGATGCCCACGATCAGCACCAGCAGACCGCACAGACTGATAACGACCCGGGAGGTTGTCATGGGCAGAGCGATCAGCACCGCGCCCAGAATCGTGGTAATGACGGCGGGAAGAATGCCGTAATGATACCGGCTGGCGTTCAGAATGTCCTGAATGCCCCGGACGACCAGCAGGATACCCGCCAGACGACCCAATCCCGCGGCCAGCATCAGGGGGTTGCGCAGAAGCCACGCGCCCACGGCAAAGCAGCAGACGGCGGAAAGCACCTTCCCCAGGGTATCAAAATGCCCGGCGATGGCACTGACGGCGAACACGACGCCCGCGATCACCAGCACCCAGCCCAGAATCTGTGCCACAAGGGCGGAGGCGGAGTCCGGATGAATCAGCAGGATCAGACCCAGCACCATCAGCAGCACCGGGGTAGCGATCAGACGAATGACGGATAAAATAGTATCTTTCATAATAGAGTCACCTCTCTGAAACTCAGTATACCCCGAATCCGGGGCGGTGTCAATCGGGGAAAGTGGAAATCGGGGGCATTGCCCGACACGCACGACGCCCTCTCTTTTGATGGGGGCGGAAAACAGGAAATGGAGCGTATCAGTACAGATACGCTCCATTTCTTGTGTCAATATACGCACCCCCATTTACCTTCTCCGTCCTCGCAGCGCGCGACCACTTCTCCCAGAGGGAGAGGCAAGGGAGTGCGCTGAAATACTGTGAGCGGCCGGAAAGCGGAGATAGCACCCTTTGTTTGCCCCACTTGAGGGCGTCCCTTTTGAATGAGGTAATGTGGTCTATCCTCCGCTGATACCCGGTTTCTCACGCAAAATGCGCGGTTTCCTTCCTCCCTTCCCTAACATCACCTACATCTTGTGATTTTTCCACTTTTTTCAGTCCCACATGTTGTGTTTCGACAAAATCTGCGCCGCGGTTGTGCTACTATGATTGCAGGCTCGTGGGACGGAGCCGGATGACTGCCGCCGTGGCGTCGTCCATCTGCTTCCCGCGGCCATGCTCCAGAATCTTTGCTGCCAGCTCCCCAGGCGGCATGTCCGGAGTCAGGTCAGACCGGCGGGAAATCCCCTCTCCATCCACGCCGTCGCTGAGCAATACCAGCGCTTCCCCCCGACGCAGGGACAGCTTCTCTACCGTTTCCCGGCTTTCCGTTACGGAAATGCCCGGCGGTGGGGTGGCTGTCCCTATTTTTTCCGCGCTGCCCCGGCGAAGCAGCCAGCTGGGGGCGGCGCCCCACTTGTATAACGTGGCGTGGCCGGTGTCGAGATAGAGTTCCGCCAAGTCCACCGTGACCGCCCCGGCACTGCCCCGGAGGGCAAGAATGCTGTTGAGGGTGCGCAGGGCGTGGGCGGCCGGAAACCCGGCGGTGAGCATCTGCCGCAGAAGCGACCCTGCCGACTGCCCCTCCTGCGCAGCGCCCAGCCCGGTACCCATCCCGTCGCAGAGAAGGATGTAATACCGGCACTCGGGCCCCGGGAAGGCAAGGCACCTGTCGCCGTTGGCAAGCTCCTTGCTGCGGCTGCGGGCGGCGGCCTCGGCGCGAAACCAGGCCCTCGGCCGCTGCCCCCGGCGGGGCAGATCGTCGGCAAGCCCCCGCAGGAAATCTCCCAGAAACTGATACTGCTGTACCATCGCCGCCCGGTACTCTGACTGCCGGGCGCTGTCGGCTTTCAGAAGCTTTAATTGCTCCTGCCCCCGGCGAAGCTCCGGGATCAGCCGCCCCGACTTGCGGCATTGGGCGTCCAGCGGGTTTTGCAGCAGCGATTCATCCAGCGACGACTGCTGAGGGCAGCTGTTCCGGGCGGAGCAGCTGCCGCAGGCGCGCTGCCGCACTTTTTGCAGCACGGCGGAAGCGTCAACGGGGGGCGGCGCGGTCTCCAGAAAAAGCTGCTGGGTGACGCCGAGAACCTCCGCCCCCAGCTCCAGCCGCACCTGGGCCAGCCCCGTCTCTCCCCGGCGGCGGGCGGTCTCCTGAGAGGGCGGCATCAGAATTCCCAGCCCGCCGCCGAGAATCAGCCCCGGCAATGGCGTATAATCCCGAATGCCGCAGATCGCCATTACCACCATACACGCCGCCCCCGGCGCGAGACAGCGCATCCACTTGCGCTCAAAGGGGATCATGCGGATCACGCCCGCGAGACACAGTACCGCCGTCATGGGAATGTTCGTCACCTGCGCCAGATCCAGCCCCAACCCTCCAAGCACCGCGGCGGGGAAAGCGCTGCCAACTGCCAGCGCGCCTGCCGCGAGATACCCCAATCCAAGATAAGGCGTCGGTGAAGCCTGCGCCAGCGCCAGCACCGCCACGCCGCCCACCAGCCAGTCGGTGACGGCGGTGCGTCTGCGCAGCGCCACGGGGAACAGCAGTCCCGCCCCGGCGGCGAGGACAATCCGCAGGAAATAGACCGGCACCGGCACGGTATCCCGCAGCACCAGCTGGAACAGCAGTCCGGTCAGCGCCGTCAGAAACGCGGAAATGGCAGGGAAGATCAGTGGCTGTTCCTCCGGAATGTGCCGGGCAAGGAGCAGCGCCAGCAGTCCGCCGGAGGCCGACCACACCAGCCCCTGCAATCCCGCGATGCCCCAGAAGACCCAGTAGCCCAGCATGGCCCCTAGACTCATGACCGCCGCGTGCCAGCCGCTCATGGCTAAAATCAGCCCCATCGCAAGCGGCTGAGGGTAATTGCCCAGACTGGCCGCGCTGAGCAGGAATCCGCTGCCGCCGCACAGGAGGACGACCCCTCCTGTGCGGATTTTGGGGTTCAGCAGCAGCCTTTGGCACGTTCGCCGCCCCCGCCGCAGGTACGTTTCCATGGATGCAATCATTTCCACCACAGCCTTTCCTTAGTGATGGGAAAATCCTATCACGCCGAGAAAAATTATGCTGTCGGATTCGCAATGGTGAGAAAGTTTCTTGCATCGGAGGCGGGATGGGTGTATAATGACCTGTAATTAAGGAAGCTGGAAGGGAATCAATGACGGCCATGGGAAGAGAATTTGAACTGAAATACCGGGCGGATTCCGGGATGATTGCCGCCATTCGGGCAGCATTCGGGGATTTTTACGAGATCCGGATGGAAACGGTCTATTATGACACTTTGGATGCCGCCCTGAGCCGCCGACGCTGGATGCTCAGACGCCGGTACGAAAACGGGACCTCCGTCTGCACCCTGAAAACGCCCCTCCCTGACGGCAGCCGGGGAGAGTGGGAAACCCCATGTGACGATATCGGGTTGGCAGCGAAAGAGTTATGTAAACTCGGCGCGCCGGAAGACCTGCTGCCCCTGACGGCAAGCGGCCTGACGGAAGCCTGCGCCGCCCGGTTCACCCGTCTGGCAAAGCAGATCGTTCTGGAACGCTGCACCGTGGAGCTGGCGCTGGACGAGGGCACGCTGATGGGCGGCGGGAGGACGCTTCCCTTCGCCGAAATGGAAGTGGAACTGAAATCCGGCGAAGAAGCCGCCGCGACTGCCTTTGCCGAAGCTCTGGCGCAGGAATTCAACCTGACCCCGGAACCGAAAAGCAAGGCGCAGCGAGCCATGGCACTGCTGCATTAAGGACATACAGGAGAGAGAAATATGCCCAAATTTGAGACGCTGTTTTCCAAATACGACCGTCTGGTGCTGTTCGACACCGAGACCACCGGCCTAGCCTACAACCGGGACGAGATCATTGAGTTTGCCGCCGTGGTGCTGGAGCGGGTGGACGGAACGCCCAAGGTGGTGCAGGAGTACGACCAGCTGGTCGCCCTGTCCCCCGGCGGGTTTGTGCCGCCGAAAATTCAGGAGCTGACCGGCATCTCTACCCAAGACCTGCGGGAACGGGGACTGCCCAAGACCAGAGTCTGCCGGGACATTGCGGAGATGATTCAGGGCAACACCCTACTGCTGGCCTACAACGCCCATTTTGACCTGAGTTTTCTATTCTATATGCTTCTGCGGGACGGCGACCCGGCCGTGCTCAAGGGCAAGGACAAGCTGGACCTGCTCACGGTCTACCGCGACCGCCACAGCTACCCCCACCGGCTGTGCAGTGCCATTGAGGTCTACGGTCTTTCCGGCAAGGTGGTCAATTCCCACCGGGCGGTGGACGACGTGCTTGCCACCGTGGCGGTGATGGAGGAAATGGAGAAGGAAAAGAACGATTTGGAGCGTTATGTAAACCTTTTCGGCTACAACCCCAAATACGGCATCGAGGGCAAGCCCATCAGCTCCATTACTTACAAGCCCCAGCCCTATAACCCTGTGAAGCCGCTGTACGAGGCGTAGTATCCCTATGGAATGGCTGAATGTTTTCGGGCTGGTCATGGTGGCAGTCATCATGATACCCAATATTCTGTTTGCGATGAAGTGCAAGGACGGATTCGTGAACAAATGGAACAACAAATCTGTGGAAACCGTGGAACAAATCGGCAGGTTCGGCTGCTTTGGATTTATGATCATCAACATTCCGGGAACCTGGTTCGGGTGGTGGTCTGACGAAGCGTTTGCCGTATATCTGGTCGTAGATGCCGTGCTGGTCACGCTTTACTGTGTGATCTGGGCGGTTTGTTTCCGGAAAAGCAGCGTTTTCAGAGCGTTGGCGCTGTCCATCATCCCCTCCGTTCTGTTCCTGTTCAGCGGGATTATGAGCCGGTCGATTCTCCTGACCATTGCCGCGGTATTGTTTGCGCCGAGCCATATTCTGATTTCGTATCAAAACGCAAAATAATTTTACCACAGGAGGTAAGAAAATGCTGAATCCATCCGCCTATGCTCTGGGTGCCAACCGCTCCTGCATCCGGGACCTGTTTGAATACGGCTGCCAGCGCGCCGCCGTTGTGGGACGGGAAAACGTCTACGACTATTCCCTGGGCAACCCCTCCATCCCCTCGCCGAAGGAGGTGGACGAGACGGTGCGCCAGATCCTCGACGACACTGATTCCCTGCTGATTCACGGCTACACCTCCGCCGTGGGCGATTACGCCACCCGCAAGGCCATTTCCGACGACCTGAACGCCCGCTACGGCGTGTCCACCGTTCCGGAGGAATTCTTCATCGGCTGCGGCGCGGCGCCGGAGCTGGTGAGCGTGTTCCGGGCGCTGGCAGTCCCGGGGGCGGAAATTCTGGCGGTCGCACCCTATTTTCCGGAATACAAGCCCTTCGCGCAGGAGGCGGGGCTGGAATTCAAGGTCGTCCCGGCGGACATCCCCTCCTTCCAGATCAACCTGACCGCCATGGAGCAGATGATCACGCCCAGCACGCAGGCGGTCATCCTCAACTCCCCCAATAACCCCTCCGGCGTGGTCTACACCCGGGAGACCTATCAGGCGCTGGCGGAAATCCTGAACAGCAAGGCCGCAGAGTACGGCCACCCCATTTACATCGTCTCCGACGAGCCGTACCGGGAGCTGGCCTATGGGGTCGAGGTGCCGTTCCTGCCGGAAATTTACCGGGATACCGTCATCTGCTATTCCTATTCCAAGTCTCTGTCCCTCCCCGGCGAACGAATCGGCTATGTGTATGTGCCCCAGAAGGCCACGGACGGCAAAGCGCTGTATTCCGCCGTTGCGGGGGCTGCCCGGGCGGGCGGCCACGTCTGCGCCCCCAGCCTGTGGCAGAAGGTCATCGCCCGGTGCGCCCATCTGCGCCCGGACTTGGAGAGCTACGACCGCAACCGCAAGGCGCTGTACGAAGGGCTGACCCGGATGGGCTACGAAATGGCGAAGCCCGACGGCGCGTTCTATCTGTTCATCAAAGCTCCCGGCGGCGACGCCAACGCATTTTCCGACGCGGCGAAGAAGAAAGACCTGCTGGTCGTCCCCGGCGACGGCTTCGGCTGCCCGGGATATTTCCGCATCTGCTACTGCGTGAGTCTGAAGATGATTCAGAAGAGCCTGCCGGTGTTCGAGGAACTGATTCGCTGCGGAGAGTGGTAAAGTATTTTCCGTATTACGATGGAAACGGGAGCGGAGATTCATGAGTATAGTTAGTACAACTGAACAAAGATTAAAAATAGCAATTTATTATAACAAAGTGATTGATTATCTCGAAGGTGCTGGGGTGTATAAAATTCATAGTGATCCCAGAGATGTTACTTCCCTTCACGCCTTTAATTTCAGCATAGAATGTTATAATAAACTTGCCGCTAAATGCCCTCAATTTGAATTGGACAGACGGTTTTCGGAAGAGCTGATTTCAAGATTGAAGAGTGATAAATGTTATGCTTATGAGGTTTATTATATTTTTAACTGCCTCGTTGCCCAATTAAGATTGGAAAAGAATGGTATTGCGTCATTTGAGGTAGAGAAATCCAAACTGGATGAAATATGTCGGTTATTAAGAGAAAAAACGCTTGTTTACCAAGATGGGTTAAAGAGATGCCGCGACGAAAAAGGAGAATATTATACAGACGGTATGTTTGGATATATGCAAAGCGAAAGTAATCGCGTGTATCACGAGACCGGTAAAAGAATTTTATGAGCTGAAGAAGTGAAAGCAGCAAATTCAGGCCGTTGGTAGCCACTTTTGTGGACGCCAACGGCCTGTTTCCTGTATCAATCGGCCAGAAAATCCGGAATGAACCCAGTGTCCGCCGCCTCGGCTTCCTGCGTGAAGCCTTCCAATTCATTCAGATACATCCAACTGAGCACCGCGTCGTATTCCTCATCGGTGACCCGGCGGTCGAAGGGGGCGGGAAGTCCGCCCATGGGCGTGTACTGGCGCATCAGGCTTACCAGCACCTCCCCGGGGGCGAAATTCTCCCCGATCCAGTCCAGCACCCGCAGGGAATTCTCCACATTTCCGGGCAGAATCAGGTGGCGGATGATGACGCCCCGGGTGACCTTCTCCCCCTCCCAGCGCACCGCACCCACCTGCTGCACCATCTCCTGGATGGCTTCGGCGGCCACGGGAAAATAGTCCGCCGCCCCGGACAGCTGCCCCGCCAGACGGGCATCCGCGTATTTGAGGTCGGGGAGGTAAATATCGACGCACCCATCCAGCGCCCGCAGCGTCTCCACCTGTTCGTACCCGCCGCAGTTGTACACCACCGGCACGGGCAGTTTCGGCCGCAGCGCCGGGAGGATCGTGGGCAGAAAGTGGGTGGGGGTCACAAGATCGATGTTTTCCGCCCCCCGGGCGATCAGGTCTTCAAACAGCTGCCTGAGTCCGGCGGAGTCCGTGGCCTTCCCTACCGCGCCGCCGCTGATGGCGGCGTTCTGGCAGTAGCGGCACCGGAGCGTGCAGCCGCCGAAGAAAACCGCGCCGCTTCCCCCAGCCCCTGCCAGCGCCGGTTCCTCCCATTTGTGGAGCATGGCTTTGGCCACGAGGGCGGTATCCGGGCAACCGCAGAAGCCCCGCTGCCCCGCCGTTCTGTCCACGCCGCACCGCCGGGGGCAGAGATTGCAGTTTACATAATCCATACGCATCCCATCCTTTGGGGGTATCATATCAGTTTTTTCGCCTTTTCTCAACCCCGTACTTTACCGGCGTGCGAAAATGTGGTAAACTACAAAAAGTAAACTGTCTGCGCCCCTCGCAAACAGCGATTTTGAAAGGGGTAATTATTATGGAAATCCGGTTTGCTGAAACCCGGGATATTCCCGGTATGATTAACTTGCTGCTTGAGGTGGGGGAAGTCCACCACCGCATCCGTCCCGACCTGTTCCGGGCAGGCGCGCAGAAATATGACGAGCAGACCCTCGCCCGGATGCTCACCGATGACACCCGTCCCATTTTCGTGGCCGTGGAGGACGGGAGGGTGCTGGGCTACTGCTTCTGCATTTTGCTGGTTCGGAAAAACGACCCGGTGCTCTTAGACGACCGCACACTGTATATTGACGATCTGTGCGTGGACGAAGCCTGCCGGGGCAAGCACGTAGGGCAGGCGCTGTACGATCACACCCTGGCCTACGCCCGCCAAATCGGCTGCCGCAGGGTGACGCTGAACGTGTGGTGCGGCAACGACAGCGCCATGCGCTTCTATGAAAAACAGGGGTTAAAGCCCCGAAACATCCACATGGAAACCATTTTGTGAGGAATGCCATGCTAGTCAAAAACCAGATTTACGAGGCCGAGATCACGGACTACACCGCCGAAGGACAGGGCGTCGCCCATATCGAGGGCTGCGCCGTATTCATCCCCAACGCCGTCGCCGGGGAAAAGGTGCGCGTCCGGGTGGAGAAGGCGCAGAAGACGTGGGCGGCGGGGAAAATTGTGGAGATTCTGGAAAAGTCCCCCCACCGGGTCAACCGGGAGTGTGAGGTCGCCAAGCTCTGCGGCGGCTGCGATTTCTGGCACATGGACTATGCCGAGGAGACCCGGCTGAAAGCCCAGCGGGTGAAGAATTGCTTAAACCGCATCGGCGGTGAAAATCTGGCGGAAGTCCCCATTCTCGCCGCCCCCGACTGCCACGGCTACCGCAACAAGGCGCAGTATCCGGTGGCGGTGAAAAAAGGACGCGCCTACGCCGGGTTCTACCGGGCGGGCACCCACGACGTGGTAGAAAACGCCCGCTGCCGCATTCTCCCGGAGGAGATCGACGCCGCGAAGGATGCGGTAATTGATTATGTAAACCAATACCGGGTCAGCGTCTACGACGAGACCACCGGCAAGGGGCTTCTGCGACATATTTACGTCCGCCGGGGCGCGGTGTCCGGGCAGATTCTGGTGTGTCTCGCGGTGAACGGGGAAAAAATTCCCCGGCCGGAAGCGCTCGTCCAGCGGCTGAACGGGATTCCCGGCTTTACCACGCTGGTGCTGTCCGTGAACACGAAGCGGGGCAACGCCGTGCTGGGCGACCGCTTTCTCACCCTCCACGGCCCCGGCTATATCGAGGACACCCTCTGCGGCCTGAATTTCCGCCTCTCCCCCCGGTCGTTTTATCAGGTAAACCACCATCAAGCGCAGCGGCTGTACCAGATGGCGATTTCTCAGGCGGGAATCACCAAGGCCGACACGGTGCTGGACCTGTACTGCGGCGTCGGCACCATCACGCTGGCCATGGCTGGCGCGGCGGGGAAGGTCATCGGCGTAGAGGTCGTCCCTCAGGCGGTAGCGGACGCCCGGGACAACGCGGTGCGGAACGGCATCACGAACGCGGAATTTTTCTGCGGCGACGCCGGTCAGGCGGCGCTGGAGCTGGAGAAAAGCGGTGTCAGGCCGGACGTGGTGGTCGTTGACCCGCCGAGAAAGGGCCTGAACGCGGACACCATCGAAGCCCTTCACCGCATGTCCCCCCGGCGCATCGTCTACGTCTCCTGTGACCCCGCAACGCTGGCGCGGGACGTGGCGCTGCTGAAAGAGCGGGGCTACACCCTGAAAACCGCCGCCGCGGCGGACTTATTCCCGAGGTGCGCCCATGTGGAGACGGTTGTCTTGCTTTCCAAGGGTGAGGTCGACTCGAAAAAGATTCGGG
>OGCQ01000151.1_pt1 | contig 137030 bp, 112 predicted proteins | sample 1570161 | NCBI WGS metagenome assembly OGCQ01 (sample SAMEA4384402, study PRJEB24528) | human gut metagenome
TGTTGATCTGGTCGTTGGCCTCCTTGCCGCGCTGCACGATGGTCTTGCCGGCATAGACGAGGTCCACCCAGTCTTTCTCGATCTGGCCGTCGAGATACTCGCGGATCTCGGGGTACTCGAGGTATTTCGAATAGGATTCCAGCGGGTCGATGGCCGGATAGCGCTTCGAGTCGGCACGGCCCTGCGAAAGTGCGTAGAAACAGCGTGCGGCCTTCTTCGTCGATTCGGTCACCGGCTCTTTGAGGTTACCGCCCGCAGGCGACACCGTGCCGAGGAACGTCACCGAACCGGTCTCCCCGCCGACGAGCTTCACCAGTCCGGCGCGCGAGTAGAAGTTCGAAATGATCGCCGAGAGGTCCATCGGGAAGGCATCCTGACCCGGAAGCTCCTCCAGACGGTTCGACATCTCGCGCAACGCCTGCGCCCAGCGCGAAGTCGAGTCGGCCATAACCAGCACTTTCAGCCCCATCGAGCGGTAGTACTCGCCGATGGTCATACCCGTATAGACCGACGCCTCACGTGCGGCGACGGGCATGTTCGACGTATTGCAAATGATGATCGTGCGCTTCATGAGGTTGTGGCCCGTGCGGGGGTCGATCAACTCGGGGAACTCCTTGAAAATTTCGACCACCTCGTTGGCACGCTCGCCGCAGGCGACCATGATGATGACATCGGCATCGGCCTGCTTCGAAATGGCGTGCTGGAGCACCGTCTTGCCGGCGCCGAAAGGTCCCGGGATAAAGCCCGTACCGCCCTCGGCCATCGGGTTGAAGGTGTCGATGGCGCGCACGCCGGTAATCATCACCCGCGAAGGGCGCGGTTTCTCGGTGTAGCAGCGCACGGCCTGCTTCACGGGCCATTTCTGCACCATCGTCACGTCGTGGTCCCTGCCCTCGGCGTCGGTCAGCGTGGCGACCGTGTCGGTCACCTTGTATTTGCCGGCCTTGGCAACGCTTTTGACCGTATAGCTGTCGGTCATCGTGAAGGGAACCATGATCTTATGCATCACCCACTGCTCCTTCACCTCGCCCAGCCACGAAGCCGCGGAAACCTTGTCCCCGGCCTTGGCCAGCGGCGTAAACTCCCACTCGGCATTGAAGTCGACCGGGTCGGTGATCGAACCGCGGGCGATGAACAGCCCGTCCATTTTTTCGAGGTCGTTCTGCAGACCGTCGTAATTGCGCGACAAAATACCCGGGGCGAGCGTCACTTCGAGCATGTGCCCCTCGAACTCCACCTTGTCGCCGATCTTCAGACCGCGGGTGCTGTCAAAAACCTGGACATAGGCGGCGTCGCCTACGACCTTGATGACCTCGGCCATCATTTTGGTATCCCCTGCCCAGACATAGCAGATCTCGTTCTGGCCCACGGCTCCGTCGGCCTTGACGATCACGATGTTGGAGATGATACCGTTTACACGTCCTGTCGTTTTCATTGTATCTTTTTATTGTTTATTTCTTGTCGATCAACTCTTTTCCGTCCAGCTCGGCCATCAACCTGGCAAACATCTCGCGGCCGCGGGCTGCGTCGAGCTGCGTCCAGCGGGCCACGATATTGATCCGCGCCAAGTAGGAAAGGATGGCGTTAATGTCGAAATAATCGAACGTGGCCAGTTCCGTGGCTTCGTTCCAGCGCACGAGGTCGATCTTGTGCTCCTTCTCGACGAGGTTCGCCTCGTCGTTCACGGCCGCGATCACCGCGTCGATATAGGGCAGTTCGCCCCGCAGTCCGAAATCGGCCGCCGAGCTGCGCTGCAACTGGTCGGCGACATCGCCGTCACCCACCACGACCTCCTCGACCGCACGTCCCGCGGCACGCGCCGTAACAGCAGCCGAGACGTTGCGCAGGTTCCGGTCGAAAGCCGACCATTCGCGCAGGAAATGGCTCCCGGCTTTGGCGCACGCGGCGTAGTAGGCCCCGAACAACTCCTTTTCGAAGCGTTGTGCAGTATCGACCTCCTCGGCGTCCTCGCCCTCCGGATCGGCATAGGCCCTCACCACGCGGGCGACCGCTTCAGGCAGCCGCTTCGGAGCTTTCAGCTCCTCCTCCAGCTCCTCGCGCGTCAGGTTGCCCAGCGGATTGTGCGCCGAGCGCCCCGCACGCAGGGCGGCCATGTTTTCACAGTCGTAGTAGCCGTACAGGAGCCGCACCTCGCGGGCGTCGGCCGCCGTCACCCCCTCCAGAATCTCGGAGACGATGGCCCGGGCGTCGAACCCCTTGGTGTCGGCGTCGAGCGAGTACTCCTTCAGCCCGGCTACCAGACAATAATATTCGTTTGCGAACATAGCTTACGCCTTAAACAACAACTGGAAAACCTTGTCGCGCAGGTACTCTGCGAGCAGCGCCTCGATGTCGGCATCGGCGAACGAAATGTAGTAGCCGCCGTCCTTGGCGCCCACTTTGAAACCGGTCTTCACCTCCTTCGAGTAGCCGACCTCGATGCCGGCCGCCAGCAACTCCTGGGCGCTCTTGCCGAACGCCTCGTCGAGTTTCTGGCGCTCGCCCTCGGGAAGCAAGGCCTGCAGTTCGACCTTGCCCGAATCGGAACCGTTCCAGTTCTTCGCCACGGCGACGAGCATCTCTTTGATGAACGCCGGGTCCACGACGGCCTCCTTCACGCCGCCGGCCGTGGCCTTGGCGATGATGAGCGACGCGATCTCCTGTTTGAGCTTCGAAACGGCCTGTTTGCCGGCCAGCGCGATCTCGGTCATGGTGTTCTTCTCGACATCCTCGGCTTTCACCTGCGCCTTCTTAACGATGTCCTCGGCCTCGGCGCGGGCCTCGGCGACGATCTTCTGCGCTTCGGCCTTGGCGTCGGCGACCAGCTTGTCGGCCTCGGCACGGCCTTTCTCCAGCCCTTCGTCGTAGAGCTTCTGGGTCAACTGTTGCAGTTTGTTTTCCATAGCGTTATCTTGTTTTGATTATTGTTTTGCTTTTTAACGTACAAATATATAAAAGATTATCAAAAAAACGGGGTCCCAGACAGCAATTTATCCTTTTTTGACAAGATTCAGGAAGAAATGTGCGAGCCTTGCGGGATAAAGGCCGAAAATTAGGACACGGTCTTCGAACCGACAGACAGTCTTAATATACCGAAAGCCTTCTTGAAAAACGCGGGACAGGCCGCCTGCCCCCCTGCGGTGAGAGCCGAATACGTCCGCAAACGAGAGCATACGAAAACCCCGCCCACCCAATCAAGAGCCGGCGGGGTTTTCATACGGACCCGAACCCAGCGCAGTCGCGCCGCGCGAAACCGTCAGTCGAAGGACGAAACAAACGGTTTGGGGCGGGTCATGGTCTCCTCGGTTACCCGCCCGAAGCTGTCGGTAATGCGAATGGTAACGGGTGATGTCGCCGAGGAAGCTTTGGCAGAGAAGAGTTTGCGGACCGGAGCCGGATACCCCGGACTGTCCATAGTCTCATAGGAAGGTATTTCGTAACAGAGCAGGTAGAGCGGATCTTTATCCTTTTTTTCGGTAACGGAAAGCAGCCGGCCGTTTTCCAGGATTTCGACTTTCCATTCGGGATTATACTCCCATATCTTAACCAGAATTTCGTTCTCCGAACTGGAAACCGCATAATCGCCCATCGAGGCGTCGAACGCCTGCCCGCGGGGGCCCTGCGCCAGCTCAGGGGACAGATATGCAGCCGCCGACAGCCGCATCGCATTGCGGTCGTAGGCCCGGAAACGTTTGGTGCGCGGCAGGTTGACGCCTTTGACGCAATAGTCCACGACACGATCGCCCGAGAAAGACAGCGTACCATAGCTCGCAGGCGAACCGTCAGTATTGATCCCCTGGCGTCGCTGAGCGAGCAGCGTCGGCAGCCGCCACGTGGTCCAATGGCCCGACGTACCGCCCAACGTATTGTAATTGTGTTCGGTAATGCGCCCGTTTTCAAGCACGGAAGTATACATGCGGTGCGTATGTCCGGTGAGTATATGGATGTTGGAAAATTCACGGAAACATTCTATCACCTCGGCGCCGTTCGGAAGCCAGAAGCGGCCGTAGGTGTCATCGTTGTAGCTGTATATCGGAGTGTGAACGGCGAGCAGCAGCGGAGCCGTCTTGTCCTCGACCAGCGCAAGATCCTTGCGGAGCCATGCCAACTGCTCCTTGGACACCGAATAGCTCATCTGGGATTCGCCGGCGGTCCGAACGCAGGGGTTGAGCACAACCAGATGCGCCCGGCCCAGGTTCACCGAATAGTAAAGCGGTCCCATCGTCTCCTGATAACGGCGGATCTCCGTCATGGCCTCTTCCGAATCCATGTCGGGATAGAGCACGTAATCGTTCAGTTCGTGGTTGCCCGGAAGGTTGAAAATCGGACATTTGATTTGCCGGAGAAGCTCGGCGGCATCTTCCAGCGTGACACGGTTGCGGTAGTTGGCGGCCACCAGGTCCCCCAGATTGATCAGGTAGGCCGGACGCCCGGAGGCCTTGACCTCGGCGATGTAGGAGTTGATGTCGGGGATGCAGCAGTCGGCGAACAGCGCCGGAGCCTGGGCCGCCGAAGCCGCCGTGAGATGCGTGTCGGTAATGACGATCAGTTCGAAATCGTCGTTGGAAACACGGGCGAGCGTAAAATCGACTTCCACGCAGGCAGCGGGATCGGCCACGGCGGGAATCGGCTTGTAAAAAGCCGTGAATCGGCCTTTCTGCTCCACCGGCATGTAATTCGAAGGCAGCGTGACGAACAGATGCGGATTCTGTCGCTGCGTGGCGAGCCAGTAACGTCCTTTCTCGTCGGTGAGCGCGATCTCGACGCCGTCGGACACGGCCGCACCGGCAATCGGCTTTCCGTCCGTGTCGCACACCGAGCCTTTGACGTTCATCCCCTCGCGGTCGGGTATCACGTCGCGGAAGAACCGCGCTTTGCCATACCGGAAAACCCGGTCGCCGCGCAGAATGGAGATCGCGTATTCCCCCGCCACGAAATTGCCCGGCAGGACGAAATGCAGCCCCGTGTCGGCAACAGCCGTTTCGATCTGATAGTAGTGCCCCGAAAGGCCCGTGTCGGTGAGGCGGACGACGTCGCCGGTCAAAAATCCCGATCCGGAGAGCCATATCGTACGCTCGTCGGTGATCAGGTATTCGGTTTCGGCGGAAACGGCGTCGATCGTGAATCCGGAATCAGGCGCGGAAACATCGTCCGTGCAGGAAACGATCCCTATAACGAACAGCAGCAGGAGGGGGGGGGAAATAGCCCGAACAGGCGGCGCGATACAGTTGAAAGCAGCTTTTTCTTCATGGTAACAAATTTTTCAGTAAAACATATTAACAAAAGAAGCCGTTTTCCGCAAACCGCACTTGCTTCACCGTATCGAAAATTTATCCGACGGTCCAACCGAAGACAAAAACGATGTCCCCGGTTTTCATGCCATAATTCACAACCTGAAAACCGGGGACATTTTCCTTCAACGCGATGCCGCCTCTTAGGCGGACTGGTGCTGGGGCCTCAACAAATCCTGCACCACTTTGACAGGCGAGAAGGTCGTGACGGGCACGTCGACGAAAACCGTGTTCCAGCGGGCCATCGCGCCGTTCCACAGCCCCGGAAGCTCCTGGGCCCGCAGCTCCCGGCCTCCCGCCGATTTCGACGAGATGAAGCCCGTCGCAGGATCGGTGTATTTGCGCAGGTCGAATTTCCGGCCCTTCGAATCGCGCACGCCGCAGACAAGGTCCACGGGATTGAAATGCGTGGCCGACTGCATCAACGGCAGGTCGTCGGGCGAAATCTGGCTCGACTCGGCGATCTGCAGCGACTCCGTACCGTCGGGGTTTCCGACCCAGAAAGGCCCGCCGCCCGGCTCGCCCTCGTTGCGAACCATGCCGCAGACACGGATCGGACGGTCCAGCACGGCGCGCAGCAGCACCGAATCGTAGTCGGCGGGAAGTTTTACGCAAAGCCGTTTTTCGATGAATTCGGCGATGGGCTCCAGCTCGGCACCGCCCACTTCAAGGGCTTTGAGGTATTCGAAAGCCCGCTCCTCGAGGTCGAGCAGAATGCCCGCGAGCACCTTTTTATAACGAACCGTGTCGCCGCGCCGGGCGTCGGTCGTCACGTTGTCGATATTTTTGATAAACACGAGGTCGGCGTCGATCTCGTTCAGGTTCTCGTTCAACGCCCCATGCCCCGCGGGACGGAACAGCAGCGAGCCGTCGTCCTGCCGGAAAGGCGTGTTGTCGGGATTCACGGCAATGGTGTCGGTCGCCGGTTTCTGCACCGAAAACGAGATGTCGTAACAGATGCCGAACCGCTTTTCATAGAACGGCACCTTCTCGGCGAGCAGCTCCTCGAATCCGGCGACGTGCTCGGGAGAAACGGTGAAATGGATGCGCGCCACACCCTTTGCGGCGGCATAAGTCGCACCCTCGACCAGATGCTCCTCGACGGCCTTGCGGGCCCCTTCGGGATAGGCGTGGAACGTGACGAGCCCCTTGGGTTTGCGGCCGTAGTTCAGTCCGTCGTTCACAATGGCACTGACAATGGCTTTGGCGTCGGCCCCGGCCGGAAGCACGGCTTGCAATTCGGGCCAGAAGGCGAATTTCCCGATATTATCCAGCAGGGTGTCGATACCCTTGCCGCGCTTGCCGTCGTTGACGAACTCGAACAACTCTTTGAACATGCGCGTCGCGGCGCCCGAGGCGGGCACGAACTTCACGACGCCCAGCCGCCCGGCGGCAGCCTCGTAACGGGCCACAGCCTCGTCGGCCTGCGCCCGGTCGACCACCGTCACGCCGTCGCCCGGCGAAGCGGCCCGCACCACGTTCAGAAAAGGGAATCCGCGGCGAAAATTTTCCAGCTGGGTCTCGACCTGTCCCGGAGTGAGACCGTGATCGGCGATCTGTTGTAAATCCTGTTGAGTGAACATAGGTTATCGGTTTTGTGGCATAAATATACGAAATATTTGCGTAACTTTGCGCATCATGATCCGAGAATTTCACCAAATCAGCCTGCGCACGCGCAACAGTTTCGGCGTCGACCAGCAGGCCGCGCGCCTCGCAGAATTCGAAACGCCCGAGGACCTGCGCACGTTTTTCGCTGCGGGGATTCCCCGACGGTGGCTGGTGCTTGCCGGCGGCAACAACATCCTCTTCACCCGGGATTACGACGGCGTGCTCCTCACCCCCGTCGCCCGGCAGATCACCCTTTTGAGCGACGACGGCGAAGAGGTCCGCGTGCGGGCAGACGCAGGCGTCGAATGGGACGACCTGGTGGAATGGGCCGTCGAACGCGGACTGTGGGGCATCGAAAACCTCTCGCTGATTCCCGGCAAAGCGGGAGCGGCTCCGGTGCAGAACATCGGAGCCTACGGCTGCGAGGCCAAGGATGCGATCCGGCGGGTCGAGATGTACTGCGTCGAGACGGGCGCAATGCTGACGCTCGACGCCGCGCACTGCGGATTCGGGTACCGCGAAAGCGTCTTCAAACACGACCTGAAAGGAAAGGTAATCATCACGGCCGTCGAAATCGCACTCTCGCATGCGCCCCGCCCCCGGCTGGGTTACGGCGACGTGGAACGCGAGGTCGAGGCGCGCGGAGGCGTGACGCTGCGCAACATCCGCGAGGCGATCTGCTCGATCCGCCGCGCGAAGCTCCCCGATCCGGCCGTGCTGGGCAACGCGGGCAGTTTCTTCAAAAATCCGGTGGTCGGGGCGGCCGCGGCGGAACGCCTGCTCGCGGAATATCCCGACATGCCGCACTACCCCGCTCCCGAAGGCCGCGTGAAGCTGGCCGCCGGGTGGCTGATCGACCGGGCCGGGATGAAGGGCCGCCGCGAGGGAGCCGTGGGGGTCCACGAACGGCAAGCGCTGGTGCTGGTGAACCACGGCGGCGCCACGGGCGGCGAGGTGATCGCCTTTGCGCACAAGGTGCAGGAGACGGTCCGCGAAAAATTCGGCATAGAGATAGATACGGAGGTTAACATTTTGTAATATGAACCTGATCGAAACGTTTCAACGCTACATCGACGAGAACAACCTCGCCTCGCACGACGACCGCATCCTGCTGACCGTTTCGGGCGGCGTGGATTCGATGGTGATGCTCTCGCTATTCACCCGCTGCGGCTACTCGGTGGGCGTGGCGCACTGCAACTTCCAGCTGCGGGGCACGGAGAGCGACGAAGACGAGGTGCTGGTGGAGGAGGAGGCCCGCAAATACGGCGTGGAGTTCTACAACCGTCGTTTCGAGACCACGGCCGAGATGGAGCGCACGGGCGAGTCGATGGAGATGGCGGCCCGGCGGCTGCGCTATGCGTGGTTCGACGCCCTGAGCCGCGAACACGGCTACACGGCCGTGGCCATCGCCCACCATGCCGACGACTCGATCGAGACCTTTTTCATCAACCTCCTGCGCGGCACCGGCCTGCGGGGCCTGACGGGCATTTCGACCCAGGTCGGGAAGATCATCCGCCCGCTGCTGTTCGCCTCGCGCAAGGATATCCTCGAATACGCCGTCCAGAACCGCATCCCCTTCCGGGAGGATTCGTCGAACCGTTCAACCAAATACCTGCGCAACAAGATACGGCTGGGGCTGATCCCCCGCATCCGCGAGATCAACCCCAAGTTCACGAGCCTGATGAGCCGCAACCTCGCACGGCTGACCGACGCCCAGTTGTTCATCAACCACGGCATCGAGCGCATCCGCTCGGAGGCCGTCACCTCGGACACGGGGATCGACACGATCCACCTCGACCGCCTCGACCCGGCCTTTCCGCAGGGATTCGTGATCTACGAACTGCTGAATTCGGCCTACGGGTTCAAAGGCGACGTGATCGACTCGCTGTGCCACGCCCTCGAGCAGGGGGCCACGGGACGGCGGTTCTATGCCCGCGAACGGGTGGCGTCGATCGACCGCGGGCGGATCGTCGTGGCGCCGATCGCCCCCGACGACGCATGCCTCACGACGGTACGCAAGGGCGCCCTGCGCAGCTATTGCGGCAACTCGGCGCTCTACTACGAATACTGCGACATCGACACGATTAAGAATTTCGGCGTCCCCGAGCACATCGCGCAGCTCGATGCCGACCGCCTGCAATTCCCGCTCACGCTGCGCCGCTGGCAGGAGGGCGACTGGTTCGTACCGTTCGGCATGACGGGCCGCAAGAAGGTGTCGGACTACCTGGTCGACGCCAAGGTCTCCGTGGCCGAGAAACAGCGGCAATTCGTGCTGCTGTCGGGCGACGACATCGTGTGGCTCGTAGGACGCCGCATCGACGACCGTTACCGCCTGACGCCCGACACGGAAAACGTGCTGCGCATCACCAAAGAGATCGTTTAAGACATGGCAAAAAGCGCTGTAAAGTTCAAAGATTCCGTCGCCGAATACGAGCGGATCGCCGCCGAGATAGCGGCGCGCAGGTTTTCCGGCATCTACCTGCTGATGGGCGAGGAGAGCTATTTCATCGACGCCCTCGCCGACCGGCTGGCGTCGTCGATCCTCGACGAAGCCTCGCGGGCCTTCAACCAGATCACCGTCTACGGACGCGACTCCGAGGCGGGGCAGGTCATCAACCTCTGCCGGCAGATGCCGATGATGGGGTCGTACCAGGTAGTGATACTCAAAGAGGCCCAGCAGCTCAAAGGGCTCGACAAGCTCTCGCTCTACACCCAGAAACCCTCGCCCACGACCATTCTCGTGATCTGCCACAAGGAGAAGAACGCCGACAAGCGTTCGGCTTTTTACAAAGGATGTGCGGCAAACGGCACCGTGCTGGAGTCGGTGCGGCCGCGCGACTACGAGATCGCGGCGTGGCTGCAGCAGTTCATTAAGAAACAGGGGCTCACGATCGACGCCAAGGCGTTGTCGATGCTGACGGACCACCTGGGGACCGACATCGCGAAAATATCCAACGAGCTGAAAAAACTCACCGTGTCGATGCCCCGGGGCGTGACGCGCATCACCGACGCCGACATCGAGGCCAACATCGGCATCTCGAAGGATTTCAACAACTTCGAGCTGTGCAAAGCCGTGGTCACGAAGGACATGGGCCGCGCGCTGATGATCGCCGAACACTTCGCCCGCAACCCCAAGGACAATCCGCTGCTGCTGACGATCATGGCGCTGTTCGGACAGTTCCGCGACATCTTCGTGGTCAACTACCTGCGCTGGCTCGCGCGGCACCGGGCGAAGCCCTTTCCGCAGGACACGGAGCTGATGCGCATCCTGCGCAAGAACAACGTCTACGTCATCGGGGAGATCAAACAGAGCTCCGCGGCGTGGGACAACCGCAAGGTATTCAACATCCTGGGGCTGCTGCGCGAGTACGACGCCAAGAGCAAGGGCCTCAATGCCGGAGGCGCTCCGGACGGAGAGCTGCTGCGCGAACTGCTGCTGAAAATCTTCCTGCTTTGACGGAGCTTTACCTATATCAAACGGTTCATCTCGCCCGGGGAATCGCCCGCAACGCAGAGGCGCACATCGCCGTGCTCGACACCGCGTCGCGCGAACTGTTCGGCCGACGGTATGCGCCCGGCACGGCACGGCTCGCGGCCCGTATCGAGGCCCTCGCCGCCGCGGAGCGTTATCCGACGGAAGTGTCGGGCTTCGTGCGCATCGAGCTCGGGGCCGACGGGGAGGAACGGCTCGTGCCCGCAGGGGTGTCGCTCTACGACGGCTACGCTTTCCGGAGCCTCCAGCCCGAAGCCGTGACGCTCTGTTACGACCTGCCGCTCACCGAGGCCCCGACCTCGGCCCGCGAGGCGGCAGCGCAGCTGGCCCGCCGCATGGCGGAACGGGCCGGAGCCGACGTAGCCGTGCGCTGTGACCGGGAGGGCATCCTCCGCGAAGCCGACAACGCCCCGCTGTTCGCCGTCGCGGGGCACACGGTGCTGGCGGCTCCCGGCACGAAAAGCGTCGAACGCGAACTGACCGTGCAGGCCGTGCGGGCCGCAGGGCTGGAACTGCGCGAGGAGCCCTTCGGGCGCAGGGATTTGCCGCAAATCGACGAACTCTTCTTCGCCGACCACCGGGGCATCACCGCCCTTGCGCGCTGCGACGGACAGCCGTTGATGACGCTCATCGCCGAACGAATTTCCTCCCGCTTAGGAAGCGGGTTTTAAGGCGACAGACCATAACACACGCTATCCGCCAAGGAGCCGCCGCCACCTTTTTCTGAAAAAATAGAAACCGCACCGGCCCTTTCCGCCTTACCTTTCGGGGAACCAAACCCCGAAAACCATGAAAAAATACCTTTTATTGTACGCCGTCGCCGTGACGGCGCTGTTCGCATTCACCTACCGCCGTTACCACGCCGAAAACCGGCGGCTCGTCCAGAACCAGAGCGCCCTCGCGGCCGATGTCGCGCACTACCGCACGCGGGCCGGGCAGGAGGCCGTCTCGGCACAGGTCCTACGGCTGCGGTGCGGAGAGTTCGAGACCCTGCGCGCGGCCGACGCCGAAGAGATCCGCCGGCTGGGGCTCAAAATCCGCCGCCTGGAGGCCGCCGCAAAAGCCGTGACAGCCACCGAAGCCGCAATCCGCACCCCGCTGCGCGACAGCGTCGTCATCCGGCTCCGCGACTCGCTTCCCGTGCGCGACTCGGTGCGGCTGTTCCGCTGGAGCGATGCGTGGGTCACCGTCGAGGGCCGCATCGGCCGCGACTCGGCCGAATGCCGCATCCGCAGCGTCGACACCCTGCGGCAGGTGGTCCACCGCATCCCCCGCCGCTTCCTCTTCATCCGCTGGGGCACGAAGGCGCTCCGGCAGGAGATCGTCTCGGCGAATCCCCACACACGGATCGTCCATGCCGAATACGTGAAGATCGAGCGGTAAGGCGCAAGGGCTCCGAACGAATAAAACGGGAAAACCTACGGGTATTTCCGTTTTTTTCCTACCTTTGGGGGCGGTGCCGTAACGGCACTTTTAGGGGAACGGAACGTTTTGCAGAGCCGGACAGCAATTCGGTTTTGAACCCATCCGACTTTTTCCTACCTTTGGAGGCATAACGCCCCTTTTAGGGCACCTTTGACAATTATGGAACGAACAGCAATATTCCCCGGGTCGTTCGACCCTTTCACACGCGGCCACGCCGCGCTGGTCGAAGAGGCCCTGAATCTCTTCGACCGCGTGGTGATCGGCATCGGCAACAACTCCTCGAAGCAGGGGTTGCTGACGGTCGAGAACCGCAAACGGCTCATCGACGACGTTTTCCGCAACGAGGAGCGCGTCGAAGCCCGCATCTACACCGGGCTGACGGGCGAATTCGCCGAGGCGGTGGGCGCCTGCGCCATCATCCGCGGCGTGAGGAACACCACCGACTTCGAATACGAACGCACGATGGAGTCCACCAACCACCGCATCTATCCCGACATCACGACCGTCATGCTCTTCACCCCCTCGTCCGTGGCCGACATCTCGTCGTCGACCGTGCGCGAGGTGCTCTCGTTCGGCCGCAACGTCGAGGAATTCATGCCCGAAGGAATAGACATTAACAAGTACCTATGAGAAACGCAGTCCGGTCAAAAGGCTTCTCATGGTGCTCAGGAGGGGCGCAGTCGCAACCTTTGGTTGCGTTTACAAATCTGACCCCACCCCAAACCCCTCCCTCGGGAGGGGCTTGTCGCACGCGACCGGATTATCAACCAAAAGTATTTTTTAACTTTCAATTTTTCTGACATATGGAATTTTCAGCTGAAATGATAGCCGGATTTCTGGGCGGCGAAATCGTCGGCGACAAGAACGCCAAAGTACACACCGTCTCGTCGATCGAGGAGGGCAAAGCCGGATCGCTGAGCTACCTCACCAACCCCAAATACGAATCGTTCCTCTACACCACGGGCGCTTCGATCGTCCTCACGGACCGCACGTTCACGCCGTCGCAGCCGGTGGCCGCGACGCTCATCAAAGTCGACGACGCAGGGGCCTGCGTCCTGAAGCTGCTCGAGATGTACAACGCCGCCAAACCCCGCCGCAAGGGGATCAGCGACCGTGCATCGGTATCGTCCGAGGCCGAGGTGGGCGACGAGTGCTACATCGGCGATTTCACGGTCGTCGAAGAGGGCGTGCACATCGGCAAGGGATGCCAGGTCTACCCGCAGGTCTACCTCGGGCGCGGCGTCACCGTCGGCGACAACACCGTACTCTACCCCGGGGTGAAGATTTACGAAGGGTGTGTCGTGGGTGCGAACTGCATCCTGCACGCCGGCGCGGTGATCGGCGCCGACGGCTTCGGATTCATGCCCAACGCGCAGGGCGGTTTCGACAAGATTCCCCAGCTGGGCAACGTCATCATCGAGGACGACGTGGAGATCGGCGCCAACACCTGCATCGACCGCGCCAAGACCGACTCGACGATCATCCGCCGCGGCGTGAAGCTCGACAACCTGATCCAGATCGGCCACAACGTGCAGATCGGCGAGAACACCGTATCGTCGGCCCAGACCGGCATCGCCGGAACCTCGCGGGTGGGGCGCAACTGCTTCCTCGCGGGACAGGTGGGCATCGCCGACCACGTCGTGATCGGCGACCGCGTGAAAGTCGGCTCGAAGAGCGGCATCGACAAGGCCGTCCCCGACGACGAGGTGCGCATGGGCTATCCGGCGCTCCCGGGCATGCAGTACCACCGTTCGTCGGCCGTTTTCAAACGGCTGCCCGACCTGGAGAAGCAGGTCCGCGAATTGGAAAAACGGCTCGCAGAACTCACCAAAAACCAACAGATATGAAAAAAATCCTGATCCTTGCAGCAGCGGCGGCCGTGCTGTGCAGTTGCGGCAACAAAAACAAATACACCGTCGAGGGTGCCGTCGCCGGCATCAACGACAAAGTCTACCTCTTCGATGAAGAGGAAGTCATCCTCGACTCGGCAGCCGTCAAAGAGGGCAAATTCCGCCTTTCAGGCATCGCCGAAACTCCGGCCGTGGCAATTCTGCGCGACGCCCGCGACCAGGGTGCGACGTTCGCCACGATGCTGATTCTCGAACCGGGGCAGATCATGGTGAACGACGATGCGGAGAACACCTACCGCAAACGCGTGACGGGCACGCCGGCCAACGACGCCAGCGACGCCTATGCCGCGGCCAGTCACGCATTGGTCGACGAGTTCCGCAACCCAAACACCAGCGACGAACGCCGTGAGGCCATCAACGCCGAATACAGCCAACTGACCCGTACGGTCATGGAACAGAACCGCGGAAACCTCTTCGGCGCCATACTGCTGGCACAGGAATTAGGCTACGAACTTTCGGGACAGGAGTTGCTGGACGAAATCGCCAAATTCCCGGCAGCCATGCAGCAGACCGGAATACTCGTGAAACTGAAGGAGAACGCCGAGCAGAAGATCAGAACCGATGCGGGACAGCCCTATATCGACATCGTGCAGCCCGATGCCGCCGGTAAAGAGGTGTCGCTCAAATCGGTCGTCGAAAACCCGGCGAACAAATACGTCCTGCTCGATTTCTGGGCTTCGTGGTGCGGCCCCTGCATGGGCGAGGTTCCCCACCTGAAAAAAACCTACGCCGAATTCCATAAAAAGGGATTCGAGATCTACGGCGTGTCGTTCGACAAGGACCGTGAAAAATGGCTCGCAGCCATCGACCAGAACGGCATGAACTGGGTGCACGTCAGCCAGGTGAACGGTTTCGACAACCAGGCCGCCCGGGATTACGCCGTGCAGGGCATCCCGTCGAATTTCCTGATCGGCAGCGACGGCAAGATCGTCGCCAAAAACCTCCGCGGCGAGGCGCTTTACGAGAAGGTCGCCGAGTTGCTGGCCCAATAAAACCCGACAAGCCGACACCCCTCCGTTCCGTTTCGGCGGGAAGGAGGGGTCTCTATTGACAGCATTTTGAAAACTCCGGAAAAATACCGCATCATGGGCATCGACCCCGGCACGAACTACATGGGTTACGGCGTGCTCGAGGTCGAAGGACGCACGGTGCGCTCCGTCGTGCTGGGCGACATCGACCTGCACAAACTCCCTGATCCCTACGCCAAGCTGCGCTACATCTTCGAACGGGTCGGGGCGCTGGTCGACGAGTATGCCCCGCACGAGGTGGCGTTGGAATCGCCTTTCTTCGGCGAGAACGTGCAGTCGATGCTCAAACTGGGACGGGCCCAGGGGGTCGCGATGGCGGCGGCGCTGAGCCGCGGGATCGACGTCTTCGAATACGCCCCGATGCGCATCAAACAGTCGATCACCGGCCGCGGATCGGCCGCCAAAGAGCAGGTAGCCTCGATCGTCTGCCGCATGCTCACCATCGACCAGCCTCCCAAACGTCTCGACGCCACGGACGGCATGGCCGTCGCGCTGTGCCACTACTTCACCACAGCCAGCCCGCTCAACGCCGCGCTGGGCGGCGAACGGGTGAAAGGACTCGGCGGGGGCAAGAAAGCCGCGTCGAAAGGGGGATCGCAGAGCTGGGAGCAATTCCTGAAAAAGAACCCCGACCGGGAGATCAAATAAAACCTACCATGAAACAACACTCCGCACTGTTCCTCCTCGCCGCCCTGCTGTGCAGCTGCGGCGGTCCCAACTACTCCCTTTCGGGCAGGACCGACTTCGCCCCCGGCGACACGCTCCGCCTGCGCTCGCCCTATCAGGACGATTCGCTGCTGGCCGTCACGGTAGTCCGCCCCGACGGCTCCTTCCGGATTCGCGGGTATGTGGACGGACCGGTGATCGCCGACCTGATCCACGGCAACAGTCGCGTCGGGGCCCCGATCCTGCTCGAAGCCGGCGACATCCGGCTCGAGGCGACGGGCGATGTGCGCAGTTACCAGTTCACGGGAACGCCGATGAACGAGGCATTCAACGCCATGAATGCCGCCCAGGTGTCGCTCGGCAACGTCCTGCAGGCATTGGAAAACGAGCCCGACACCCCCGGGCGCAAACAGCGGATCGACTCGTTGGGGCGCATCTACCGCCAGATTCCGGGCGACGTGCTGGAAGCCAACCGTGACAACCTCTTGGGAGCGTTTCTCTACGCACGGCGCACCGATGCCGATCCGGCACGCGCCCGCGAACGGCTGGCGCAGTTCCCTGCCGAGTTGCAGCATCATCCCGTGCTGGAGAGCGTACGGCGGCAAATCGAAGCAACCGAGCGGTCGGCCGTGGGACAACCCTACATGGACCTCACGCTGAAAAACACCGCGGGCGAAGCCATCGCCCTCTCATCGCTCGTGGGCACCGGACGTTGGGTGCTGCTGGATTTCTGGGCCACGTGGTGCGGTCCCTGCTGCCGGGAGATTCCGCACTTAAAGGAGGCTTACGAAGTCCTCAAAGGGCGCGGATTCGAGATTTACGCCGTGTCAATCGACAGCGATGCAGCGTGCTGGAAGCGGTTCGTCGCAGAGAACGGCCTCGCATGGACGAACGTGATTTCCGAAGGCGGCGGCAAGGCGAGCCCGGCCGCGGCGATGTACGGCATCCGCTTCATCCCCTCCAACTTCCTGATCGCTCCCGACGGCACGATTGCGGCAAAAAACGTGTCCGGCCGCCTGCTGCAGGAGCGATTGGAGAAACTGATGAAATAGTATCAACCTATAAATCACTGATAATCGGGAGGATGATATCAGACATTCGAACGAATCATTTTTTTCGGTAAAATTTCCGTCGAATTATTTGCGCGTTTCGGATTTTTGCCCTACATTTGCACCTGCAATTCGGCACCGTAGCTTAATTGAATAGAGCATCTGACTACGGATCAGAAGGTTACAGGTTTGAGTCCTGTCGGTGTCACTCTCAAAACCAACCACTTACAGCAATGTAGGTGGTTTTTTCGTGTCTTGTTTTCAGCCCGTTTTCCGTCGGTTTTTACAGTTTGTGTAAACCAATGTGTAAACCGAATTTTCCCGATGAACACAACAATCGAGGCGGTACTCTACACATCCAAAACATTATCCAATGGCCAGCATCCCATTATGTTACGACTGACAAAGAACCGAAAACGAAAGTACATCAGCCTGCACATTTCCCTCGACGCCAAATTTTGGGACTTTGACAAAAGCCGTCCCAAGCGGAATTGCCCCGACAAGGAGCGCATAAACACCCTTATCGAATATAAGAGTACCTTTTTAGGGATTCCCGTCACTCGATCACTCACTCTCCGCGGCGTATAGCCCCCACCCGTTTGAGCCTGCCCGACTTATGGCTTCCAGAATAATTTCTTGGGTAGTCTTTCGGGTAGTTTCTTGGGTAGTGAGCGTTTCGGCGATTATCCCCAAAATAAACTCGACGAAAAGCGTGCAACCAAATTCGTGATCTTCGGCGTAATGGTGTAAGGCGGTTATAGGCCATGGTACACTTGCTTTTCGGCAAAAACAATGCAAGTTGAGCGCAATGCCAAACATGTTTGAGCATTGCCGAACCGTAACCTGTTTAAGCCAAAGTTTATCTTTGACAAAGATAGCGATTCATCCTTTTACATAGAGTTGAATTACTACTAATAACCGAAGAATAAAACTTTGCGGAAAATTCTGCCCTAATTTTGTAACCACAACAGCCCCTAAAGGGAAGATTATCTTTGCACTTTCGCCGAATATGTTTACATTTGCGAAACATATTGTTACACGGAAAGTGTAGCTTGTTCTCGGTGTTAAATCTGGAAAATTTACGAATGGAGAACGAGCGAACATCTTCTCGCGTCAATATTGCATTTGCACAATCCCGTGCGGTGCTTTATTGCGTGGGGCTGTTGCTTATTTTATCCCAAGGTTTTCCAGAACCCGATTACTAAAATGAGTTTTCAGCACCACGCTTTTCTATTCCGAGTGAAGGTTAAAGAGAGAAGACCGTAATCAGGCAGTTACAGTAATGTAACTGCCTTTTTTGTGCTACTTTGGTAAAACATTTTCGGAGAACAGAGATTTCACCCCCGATTTTTTCCGTTTCGCCGGCCAGAGCACGGGCAATTCTGCCGAAAGCCGTAATTTTGAATTTCAAAGGCTTGTTTTGCCGGCGGTAGTCGCTGACAAAACCGCATTTTATCGTATCTTTGCATACGACCCTCAACGCAAACCTTACTCTCTGTTATGAATAAAAAGAAAAAATGGATCATCACGGCCGTTATTCTCGTGGTATTCTGCCTGGCATTGGGCCTCTATAACCTCATGAACGGCAAAGCAACCGTCGAGCCCGATGCGGCTGCGGCGGTCGCCCCGCGCAGGACGAGCATTCTGAACGTCAACGGGCTCGTCATACGCCCCCAGCAGTTGACCGACGGAATCACCACCGTAGGCAACCTGCTGCCCGACGAGGAGGTGGACCTCTCGTTCGAGACCTCGGGCAAAATCGTGGCGATCAATTTCAGGGAGGGCACGGCCGTCAAAAAAGGCGACCTGCTGGCCAAGGTGAACGACCAACCGCTGCTGGCACAATTGCGCCGCTATGAGGCGCAGCTCAAACTGGCCGAGGACCGTGTCTACCGCCAAAGCGCCCTGCTGGAGAAAGACGCCGTCAGCCAGGAAGCTTACGAGCAGGCCCGCACGGAGCTGGCGACGCTCAATGCCGACATCGACATCGTGAAGTCGAACATCGCGCTCACGGAACTCCGCGCGCCGTTCGACGGCGTAATCGGTCTCAGGAACGTCAGCGAAGGCGCCTACGCCTCGCCGAGCGTCGTGGTGGCCAAGCTGGCCAAGATACAGCCGTTGAAGATCGACCTCTTCGTTCCGGAACGCTACGCCAACCAGATCAAACCCGGCACGAAGCTCTCGTTCACGGTCGACGGACAGCAGGCGACCTTCCAGGGTTCGGTCTACGCCACCGAATCGAAGATCGACCTGGCGACGCACACCTTCGCCGTGCGCGCGCACTATTCCAATGCGCAGGGACGGCTGCTGCCGGGCCGCTTCGTCACGGTGCAAATCCGCCTGCACGACATCCCGAACGCCATCGCCATACCGACCGAAGCCATCGTTCCCGAGATGGGCGTGGACAAGGTCTACCTCTGCAAAGGGGGCCGGGCGCACGCCGTGGAGGTGACGACCGGCCTGCGGACCGACGCCGAGATACAGATACTCAAAGGACTGAACGTCGGCGACACGCTCATCACCTCCGGAACCCTCCAGCTGCGCGAAGGCCTTCCCGTCAAACTCGACACCGTCGAATAAACCAGCCTCCGCATGAATATTTCCGAACTGAGCATCCGGCGGCCCGTCCTGGCCTCGGTGCTGACGATCATCATCCTGCTATTCGGCTTCATCGGGTACAGCTACCTCGGCGTGAGGGAGTACCCCAGCGTCGACAACCCGATCATCTCCGTCACCTGCTCCTATCCGGGTGCCAATGCCGACGTAATCGAAAACCAGATTACCGAGCCGCTCGAACAGAACATCAACGGCATCCCGGGCATCCGTTCGCTGTCGAGCGTCAGCAGTCAGGGCCAGAGCCGTATCACCGTGGAGTTCGAGCTCTCGGTGGACCTCGAAACCGCCGCCAACGACGTGCGCGACAAGGTGTCGCGCGCCCAGCGCTACCTGCCCCGCGACTGCGATCCCCCGACGGTGACCAAAGCCGACGCCGACGCCTCGCCGATCCTGATGGTGACCATCCAGAGCGACAAGCGGTCGCTGCTGGAACTGAGCGAGATCGCCGACCTCACGGTCAAAGAGCAGTTGCAGACCATCAGCGACGTGAGCGGCGTGCAAATATGGGGCGAGAAACGCTACTCGATGCGCCTGTGGCTCGATCCGGCCAAGATGGCCGGTTACGGCGTCACCCCCACCGACATCAAAAACGCCCTCGACCGCGAGAATGTCGAACTGCCCTCGGGCAGCATCGAGGGCAACACCACCGAGCTGACCATCCGCACGATGGGCCTGATGCACACCACGCAGGAGTTCAACGACCTGGTGGTGCGCGAGGACGCCGACCGCATCATCCGCCTGAGCGACGTGGGACGCGCCGAACTGGGTCCGCAGGACACGCGCAGCTATATGAAAATGAACGGCATCCCGATGGTCGGCGTGGTGGTGATCCCCCAGCCGGGCGCCAACCACATCGAGATAGCCGACGCCGTCTACAAGCGCATGGAGTCGATGAAAAAGGACCTCCCGGACGACGTGGTGACCTCCTACGGATTCGACAACACGCGCTTCATCCGCGCCTCGATCGACGAGGTGAAGAGCACCGTTTACGAGGCTTTCATACTGGTCATCATCATCATTTTCCTTTTCCTGCGCAACTGGCGCGTGACGCTCATCCCCTGCATCGTCATCCCCGTATCGCTGATCGGCACGTTCTTCATCATGTACGCCGCGGGATTCTCGATCAACGTGCTGTCGATGCTGGCCGTGGTGCTGTCGGTGGGACTGGTCGTCGACGACGCCATCGTGATGACCGAAAACATCTACATCCGCATCGAACGCGGCATGACGCCCCGCGACGCCGGCATCGAGGGCGCCAAGGAGATCTTCTTCGCCGTGATCTCCACCTCGATCACGCTGATCGCCGTCTTCTTCCCGATCGTCTTCATGGAGGGCATGACCGGGCGCCTGTTCCGCGAATTCAGCATGGTGATTTCGGGCGCCGTGGTCATTTCGACCTTTGCGGCGCTCACCATCACCCCGATGCTGGCGACGAAACTGCTCGTCCGCCAGGAGAAGAAAAGCTGGTTTTACAGCAAGACCGAACCTTTCTTCGTATGGCTCAACGACTTTTACAGCCGCACGCTCGCAGCGTTCCTGCGCCGCCGCTGGATCGCCCTGCCGATCGTGGTGCTGACCGTCGTGCTGATCGGCTGGCTGTGGAGCACCATCCCGGCCGAGATGGCCCCGCTGGAGGACCGTTCGCAAATCTCGATCACCACCCGCGGCTCGGAGGGAGCCACCTACGAATACATCCGCGACTACACCGAGGATATCAACCGCCTGGTCGACTCGCTCGTGCCCGAAGCCGAGTCCGTGACGGCCCGCGTGTCGAGCGGCTCGGGCAACGTCCGCATCGCCCTGACGAACATCTCGACCCGCGAACGGTCGCAGATGGAGATCGCCGAACAGATCTCGGCCGCCGTTCGTTCGAAAACCAAGGCGCGCTCTTTCGTACAGCAGCAGAGCACCTTCGGCGGACGCCGCGGACGTATGCCCGTGCAGTACGTCCTCCAGGCCACCAACCTCGAACGGCTGCAGGAGGTGCTGCCCGAATTCATGACCCGGGTCTACGAAAGCCCCGTGTTCCAGATGGCCGACGTGGACCTGAAATTCAGCAAACCCGAAGTGCGCATCGAGGTCAGCCGCGACAAGGCCAACATGCTGGGCGTCTCGACGCGCAACATCGCCCAGACGCTCCAGTACGGGCTCAGCGGCCAACGACTGGGTTATTTCTACATGAACGGCAAGCAATACGAGATACTGGCCGAGATCAACCGCCAGCAGCGCAACAAACCCGCCGACCTGCGTTCGATCTACGTGCGCAGCGACAAGGGGGAGATGATCCAGCTGGACAACCTGATCTCGATGGCGGAGAACGTCGCGCCGCCGCAGCTCTACCACTACAACCGCTTCATTTCGGCCACCGTATCGGCCGGACTGGCCAAGGGCAAGACCATCGGCCAGGGTCTCGACGAGATGGACCGCATCGCCGACGAGGTGCTCGGCGACGACTTCCGCACGGCGCTGGCCGGCGATTCGAAGGAGTTCCGCGAAAGTTCGTCGAGCCTGATGTTCGCCTTCGTGCTGGCCATCCTGCTGATCTACCTGATCCTCGCGGCGCAGTTCGAGAGTTTCAAAGACCCGCTCGTCATCATGCTCACCGTGCCGCTGGCCATCGCCGGCGCGCTGGTCTTCATGTGGGGCACGGAGCAGACGATGAATATTTTCAGCCAGATCGGCATCATCATGCTCATCGGACTGGTGGCCAAGAACGGCATCCTGATCGTCGAGTTCGCCAACCAGAAGCAGGAGGCGGGGCTGGACAAGATGCGCGCCATCGAGGAAGCGTCGCTGCAACGCCTGCGCCCGATCCTGATGACCTCGGCCTCGACCATCCTGGGCCTGCTGCCGCTGACCGTCGCCTCGGGCGAGGGCGCCAACGGACGTATCGCCATGGGCGTGGCCGTCGTGGGCGGCATGGTGGTCTCGACGCTGCTGACACTTTACATCGTTCCGGCGATTTACAGCTACGTCTCGACGAACCGGATTAAGCAATCGAAAAACAACGACGCATGAAAAGAGCATTATTAACGGTCATGCTGCTGGGAGCATACGCCGCAGCCGGGGCGCAGGAGATGCCGTCGGCCCGGGAGGCGTCCGCCCCGCTGACCCTGCGCAAATGCCTGGAGATCGGGCTCGAACAGAATTACGACGTGCGTATCGTCCGCAACGAGGAGCAGATCAGCGATAACGACGCCACGCCCGGGAACGCCGGGATGCTGCCCACGATCGGCCTTTCGGCCGGATACACGGGGACGCTCGACAACGACCGCACGACCACCCCGCGCGAGGGCGATGCCGTGAGCGAGTCGAACGTCTACGACCAGACGGCCAGCGTGGGGCTGGCGGTGAACTGGACGCTGTTCGACGGATTCCGCATCCGCACCAACTACAAGCGTCTGAAGGAGATGCAGCAGATGGGAGCCCTGAAGACCCGCATCACCATCGAGGATTTCATGGCCAGCCTGACGGCCGAATACTACAATTATATTCAACAAACGCTGCGCCTGCAGAATTTCCGCTATGCCGTGGGCCTTTCGCGCGAGCGGCTCCGCATCACCGAAGCGCGTGTGCAGGTAGGCAACTTCTCGCGCCTCGACCTGCTGCAGGCCCGTGTGGATTTCAATGCCGACAGTTCGAAATACATGTCCCAGCACGAACTGGTGACCGCCTCGCGCATCCGCATCAACGAGTTGCTGGCCAGCGAAAATCTCGACGAAAAACTCTGTATCCGCGACACGCTGATCCGCGTCAACAGCACCCTCGAATGGAGCGTCCTGCTCGAAAAAACCCTCTCGGCGAACGCTTCGCTGCTGATGGCCGAGCACGACAATACGCTGGCCGAACTCGACCTGAAAACCGTTCAGGCACGCAACTACCCCTATGTCAACCTGACGACGGGTTACGGCTACGGTTACAACCGTTACGGCACCGGCGCGAACCGTTCACGCGGGACGCTGGGGCTGAATGCCGGAGTGCAGGTGGGATTCACGATCTTCGACGGCAACCGCCGCCGGGAACAGCGCAACGCCCGCATCGGCATCGACAACGCCCGGCTGACCCGCCAGCAATTGGAACAGTCGCTACGCGCCGACCTGTCGAATTTCTGGCAGGCTTATCGCAACAACCTCGAGGTGATCCTGCTCGAGGAGGAGAATCTGATCGCCGCCAAGGAGAATTACGAGATCGCCATGGAGCGTTACCTGCTGGGCGACCTGCCGGGTATCGAGATGCGCGAGGCGCAGAAGAGCCTGCTGGACGCCGAGGAGCGCATCCTCACGGCGCAGTACAACACCAAGCTGTGCGAAATATCGCTGCAGCAGATCAGCGGCAACATCATGGTCTACTTAGAATAGTCTCATGTACTTTTGATGTCAAAAGTATTTAGTGGATGTGATTTTTTATCATCAGAGTTTGGATGTGACAAAAGCAATTATTTACCAATACAAAAAAATGTAACGATCCGAATTATCGGATCGTTACATTTTTTATTCCCGCTCCCCTTCGGAGAGCGGCTTTTTCGTGCCTTGGAGTCCGATTAGCTGAATGTTGCGAATCCTCCGTATTTGAAGCTGACCCATCGTACTTTGCCTCCGGTCTGGAACTGGCTGACGATACGTTCCTGTTCGAACGTGGCGAAATTGGCCTTGCCCGACAGGACTTTGCTGTTCCAGGGGGTGTAGGTCATTATGGTTCCGTCTGCGAGTGCGAAGAATATCATGCAGTTGTTGCGTTTCGATACGCCGCTGATAAGGGCCACGACCTCCTGGTCAAAGGTGTGGAAGTCGGATGGTGCGGCGATACCTTTGCGTTCCCGGCTCAACACCTTGCGCGGGTCCGAAGCCGCCGTGTAGAATATGTAGTCCGATTTGAAATAACTGCCGCCATCGACCTGCAAAACGGCCATTTTGCTGCCAGGACCGAAATCAGGCAGTTCCCGGTAGATTTCGCTGAAAACCTCCTTTGTCGTGATGGCTCCGGTACGGGCTTCGAACCCGATCTGAACTTCACGGATGTAGTATTTGCCGGGGTCGGTCTTTCCCCGGAAAAGCATCATAATGCTCGAAGGTTCGCCATATGCAAAGGGATTGTTCAACAGAACGAACCACCCTTCGACGAATTCATAGTCGGTGATTCCGCTCAGGTTGGCGTCTTTTTCGAATTCCAGGATTTGCCCGGCCTTGGTCGGATTATAGGTTTCTTGTGTGTCGAAATCGAAATTGACGAGCAGGAAGCGCCCACCTTCTTCGGTTTCTTCATAGATGAGGCCGTAGTCCTGATCGTATTTGGGTGTAACGAACTTCTTGCCTTTGATTTGTTTGCCTTTGTATTGCAGCGGCAGATCCGAGAAACGGCCCGTGTAGAAGATGCGCAGTCCCTTGCGTGAGAAGATGCGCCCGTCGTCGGCCAGCAGGTAGCTGACGAAGCCGCCGTGCATGAAGTCCCTGACGCGGAAATCGTCGGGCAATTCGTCGTTGATGAACTCCTGCGAAAGTTTCATCTCTTGCAGCAGGGAACTTCCGTCGAGCGACACGCAGTTGTTCGGATCTTCGTCGAGAAACATCTGTTTGCCTATGATAATGCTGCCTCCCTGACACGACCAATACTCCTGCAGGCGCGGGTTGTCGCCCGAGAAAACGAGCGGCTGGCCGGCTGCATTCTGATGATAGGTATACTTGTAGAGCGCCTGTCCGGTCCGGTACTCTTCGATAAAGTCGTATTGGAGTTCCCCGTCCCGCTCCACGAGCACGCTGTACCCTATGGCGAAGGGGGTTTCAAGGTCTACGCTGAACGAGTAGATTTGGGAATTTCCGGCCGAGTTACGGTGGATTTCGTAAACGCCGATTACATGGTTGGCGTCGGCAACATCCCACATCCAGTTGAGATCCTTGGTCGTGGCCACTTCTTTTCCGTTGATGATCCAGCGGTAAGAAAGGTCGTTCATGTCCTTGTAAACCACATTCGGTGTGATTATCAGCGGGTCGGACATCGGAATCGTGTACTTGTTGTTTTCGACGAACAGCGCCGGGTCCTTGTCCGGATTCTCGATCGTCGGAACGTCGAGCGTCGTGTAGTCGAGGTTCGTGTCGTCGCCGTAACATCCGGCCGCCAGGGCCGCTACGGCTGCAAGGAACAGTATTCTGTATTTTTTCATAATACGTTTCTTTTAATGGTTAACCCTGGATCGTCACCGTTATCAGCACATGGTCGTCGTAGTGGGGATTCTCTTCGAGCCAATACTTGAATTTGAGTGCATAATAGCGCTTTTCATCGTCGTCCAAAGTTCCGAAGTCACCGTTGAATATGTTCTGTGCGAACAGCTTGAATTTTTCGTCGCCGTAGGGACCCAGGTAAATGTCCGAAACCGTCTGGGACCACCACGAGGGCTGTGAAATCTGGGCTGTGATGCGGAGTTCGGCCTCCAACGATCCGGTTCGCGTGGCGAAGAAATTCTCGTTCGATACGAGACAGAATTTGAGGTTGTAAGTGCCGGTCTCCATCCGGGCAGTCTTGTGTACCGTAATGTAGATCGTCTCTTCGAAGCCGTTCTTCTGATGGAAGATCAGCTCCGGGAATTCGTACTCCTCGCCCTCTTCCAGCGCCGTGTCCTTATTATCGGGATAGACTTTCACGGCATAGGCGAGGTCTTCGGTCAGCGGCCGGCCGGCGAATTTGATCGGCACGGCGATCCGGGCGCTCTCCTCGGGCGTGGAGACGAACGAGAAATTGAAAACCTGGTTGCCTTCTTCCGGGTAGGAGATGTAGATGTGCCGCTGGTCGGTCGGAGCGAGAATCTCTGATTTGTCGCAGGCCGTCGCAAACAGCGAGGCTGCAGCTGCAAGTATGGCTATCGTCTTTTTCATCGTGTCTGCTGTCATGTGTTTCATCGGTTAGATTGCGCTTTCGCTGTCGGGAACCGGCAGGGAGAGTTTGCCCTTGTGGTCGAAGCTGCCTTCGGAGAAGATGATCGGACGATTGGTGCGCTTGTAGAAGAAGATAAGCTGTCCTTCGCCGATGAATTCCTTGCGGTATTCGTAGGTCAGGGCCTCCCAGAATGCGTCTTCGGTCATATCTCCCGAAAGTGCGGGCGTTTCATATTTGCGGGCTGTGCGCACGACCATCAGGTTCGCGGCAGCCGCGGCCATATCGGTCTTGTAAAGGCATTCGGCGGCGATGTAATAGGCCTCGCTGATACGGATGTTCGGAATGATTTTATCTTTTTCGGTGGAAACGTTGTAACTGTACTTCTGCATGAAGTTCCTGTTAAGGAAAATCGCACGCTGATCGCTTCCCGGCGTTTCGAAGAATGTCCGGTCGTCGATCGTCAGGCGCCGCGAATTCGTTGCGTTGATATACGGCTCGTAGGTATCGACCAGTTTGTCTTGATAGAAGCCGAACAGCAGTTCCAGGAAGATTTTCGGGTCGGTCGAAATGCTCGTTTCATCCATCTTGAATGTTCCGGCGGTCACCAGGTCGATAATCTCCTGGGCGTAGGTCAGCGCGTCGCCGGTCTCCTGGGCCCAGAGGCAGGCGCGGGCCAGCAGCACCGTCACGGCGTAGTAGTTCAGCCGGGTGCCGCGGTTGTTGTAGAACTTGCCCTGCGGGGGATTGGTCGACGCGAAGAAACGGTAGGCTGTCGACGTGGCATAGGAGGGGTTGACCTCGACGTCGAGCGTTTTAAGCAGGTCGCGGGCCTTCTCCAGGTCGTCGATCACCTTTGCCATGAAGTCCCGGTTCGAAATCGGCGGGTTGACCGTCGAAGGATAGGTCTCGACGTAGGGGATGTAGCGTCCGTCGGCATCGACCTCCATCGACGCTCCGAACAGGCGCAGCAGATCGAAGTGCATCATGCCGCGGATGGCGTAGGCTTCGCCGAGGATCGTGTTGCGGTCGACCTCTTCGTTGGTGAAGAAATCCGCGCCGGTCTTCTCGGTGTTTGCAATCAGGTCGTTGGCCTGGGCGATGATCTTGTAACCGGCGCTCCAGGCTGCCGAGGCGAGCGAGGCGGCTTCCTTGGCCTCGTATTCCAGGTTGTACATCTGGGGATAGGACTTGTAGTCGCTGGCGGGGTCGATGGCATAGTAGCGTGCCCACACGTCGGTCATACCCCACGAGAGCTCCTTGCCGTAGAGCGAGAAGTCCGACATCTGGCGGTAGAGGCCGTTGATGACTTTGTAGTAGCCGGCGGTGTTTTTGTAGAGGTCCGTATCGGTAATTTCGTATTCGGGCTCTATTTTCAGCCACTCCTCGCAGGCTGTGGTCATCGTTGCGGCGAGGAGGAGCAAAGCGAGATATATCTTTCTTGTTTTCATGATTCACGCATTTTTAGAAGGAAGCGTTGACGGAAAGAGTGAACGCACGCGCATAGGGTGACGAGAGGCCGCGCTCGACCTGGATCGAGCTGGCGGTGAACAGGTCGCGGCAGTTGAACTGCAGTTTGAGGCGGTAGAGGCCCAGCTTGCGGATCATGTCGCGTTTGAACTCGTAACCTACCGAGAGGCTCGACATGTTGAGGTAGCTGTAATTCTGTACCAGACGCGAGGTGGGGCGCGTCACCGAGTTGTAGTCCTTGATATCGCGGAAACGGGCGATGTCGCCGGGTTTGATCCAGCGGTCGCTCAGCACGCGGCGGTCGCAATTGCTGTTGAGAATGTCGGCCATCTCGATGGTCGTGCGGAGTGTCTGGTTGTAGCGTTGTCCGCCCCATTCGTACATGAAATAGGTGTCGAGCGTGAAGCCTTTCCAGTAGACGCTCGCGCCGAACGAACCGCTCATCGTAGGCTCGGTGTCGCCCACCAGCACGTTCTCGGCGGGGTCCCACTTGAAAGTGGTCGAACCGTCCCGGCGCATGTAGAGCTCCTTGCCGGTGCCGGGGTCGATGCCCAGCGAACGCATGGCGTAGATGCCCGTCAGCGAGTTGCCCTCGACATAGCGTAGCAGCGGGGTGGATTGTACGTCGTTGCCGCCGAAACCGCTGTTGAAGTGCTCGTTCACGCGGTCGTTGTAGGCTTTCAGCGAGTTGGATATCTTTTTGAGTTTGCCCTTGTTCGATGCACCGTTGAATATCAGGTTGACGATCGTGTTCCGGGTGTTGACGACGCGGCTCTGGAGCTTGATTTCGTGTCCGCGGTTCTCCATGCGGCCGATGTTCTCCTTGTAGGAGGTGAAGCCCGACGAGGTCGGGATGAACATGTCGGCGATGTTATCGTGGGTGTCCTTGATGTAGTAGTTGTATTTGGCGTAGAACAGCCCGTTGAGGATCTCGAATTCGAAACCCACGTCGGTTTGAAGCGTCCGTTCCCATTTCAGGTTGGGGTTGCCCAGATACATGATCTGCACGCCGTCGCCCGTCGGGTACTGCCAGTCGGTGAACATCTCGTACTTGTTCTGTGCGGCGTAGGAGGGGAACGATACCTTACCCGTCATGCCGTAGGTTCCGCGCAGTTTGAACTGCGTGAGCCACGGCGTGTTCTCCTTGAAGAATTTCAGATTGTGGATGTTGACGCCGGCGCCGGTCGAGAAGAAGGGGGCGAAACGTTTGTTGGAACCGAACTGCGAGCTGCCGTCGATACGTCCCGAAAGGTCGCCGAAGATCACGTCGTTGTACGAGTAGTTGAGCACGGCGAGGGCGCCGAACAACCGGTTTTTGCCTTCGATGAAACTCTTCGTGTCGATGTCCTTGGCATAGCCCGGGGCCGAGAACCCGCCTTCGGGGAATCCGCTGTAAGTGAATCCTTCGTAGTTGGTCTTCTCTTCGCGGATGTTCAGGCCCACGACGAAATTGATGTTGTGACGGCCGATCTGGTCGTTGTAGTAGCCCTTTAAGTTGAAGTCGTAGCTCGACTGCTTCTGCCGGGAAGTTACCAGCTGGCCTTTCTTCTCGGTGTTCTGGAAGCGTGCGGCCGCGGGATCGGTGAACCGGTCCGAGTCGCTGACGATATATCCCAGCGTGATGTCGGCCTTGAAGTTGATCTTCTTGTTGAGGTAGTAACGGACGTCGAACTGGTCGTAGAACTCGTGGCGCTTGCCCTTGTCGAAGCTGCCCAGCGTGGCGTCGTACATCGGGTTGCGGTAGGGCGAGCCGCTGTGCCAGGTCGCCATGTTCTTGCCGATATTGCCGTTTTCGTCGAGATAGGTGTCGTAGGGGTTCATGCGCACGTAGTCCGCAAAGGTGCCGTAGGGCGACTCCTGCGAATTGACCAGCGTGGTGGTCATCTGGTTGCGGAACGTGAGGCCCTTGTGCTGGTATTGCAGGTTGAGCGCCGCCGACATCTTCTTGCGGTTCTGGCCTTTCATCACACCCTCCTGGTCGTCGTACCCCAGGTCGAGCCCGTAGCGGAAGGCGTCGGAGGCTCCGCCGATGGAGATCGAGTGCTTGTGGCCGAACGACGTGCGCAGCGGCAGCGCGAGCCAGTCGGTCTCGATGCCGCGCTCGATGTTCTGCAACTTGCCGTTGTACTCTTTGAGCTTCGTGGCGATCTGTCCCGGATCGTCCGTGTCGTAGTAGCCGGCCAGCCGCTCGGCTTCGAGCTTTTCGCGGGCGTTCATCAGGTTGTAGCTCGACAGGTCGGGGGCGTTGATCGTGAAGTTGCCGCTGTAAGTGACGTTCAGACGTCCGGCGGGCAGGGGTTTGGTCGTGATGACGATCACGCCGTTGGCGGCGCGCGAACCGTACATCGCCGTTGCGGCGGCGTCTTTCAGGATGGTGTAGGTTTCGATGCGCTCGATGTCGAGGTCGTAGATCTTCTCCATCGGCACCTCATAACCGTCGAGCATGAAGATCGGCTGGTTGGGGTCATTCTTGAGCGCATGCTCCGAGGTGAGGCTCTCGTCGAGGGCGGGGGTGCCGATGCCCGAACGTCCGCGGACGTACATCTGAGGCAGGGCGTTGGGGTTCGAACCCATGTCGAGGTTCTCGGCGATACGGAACGAGGGTTCGAAAATCTGGATGGCGCTCAGGGCGTTGCCCTGGGGCGCTACGGTTTTGAGCTGTTCGCCGGTGATCGTGGTCGACGATCCGGAGAACGATTTCTGGGCGATGTTCAGGATGCCCGTGACCACGACGTTGCCGATTTCGCTCACGGCAGGGTCCATGTGGACGTTGATCCTGTCCAGCTCTTTGAGCGCCTGCTTGCCGTTGCTGAAAGCCGTGATCTCCTGGTTCTTCATGCCCAGGAACGAGAACGAAAGGGTCATGTTGTCCGAGCGGCGGGCCTTGAGGATGAATTTGCCGTCGGGACCCGTCACGGCGCCGCGGCTCGCCTGCTTGAGCACGACGCTCACGCCGGCCAGCGGCAGACCGTTCTCGTCGTAAACCACGCCGGAGAACTGTACGGCCTCCTCGGTGCCCTTTTTGATCTCGTCGGAGGGCCGGATGACGACCATGTTGCCGCGGATCTGGTAGCTGAGGCTGCTGTTGCGCAGGCAGTGTTTCACCACCTCGACGACGGTGGTGTTGTTCATTTGTATCGAAACACGCGGCAGCGACTCGATCTGCGAATTGTTGTAGACGAAATCATACTGCGTGTGGTTGTCCAGCCAGGTGAAAACCTGCTGTACGGTAGCATTGCGGAAATTGACTGCGATCGTCTGCTGCGCCTGCTGCGCGCGGACGATGCCCAATCCCGCGGCCCAGATCACCAGCAGGACGGCCAGGCGCCGTATCAGTCTGCCGGAAAAACCTGCTTCGGGTAAAAAATTCTTCATACGCTGTCGGGTTATGTAAAATGGATAATTAGAAATCCCCGTCTCCGGACTTTCGAAGACGGGGATTCTTCAAAGTCTTAGTCAATAAGCCGGTTGATCGACTCGTAGATGAAACGGTAGTGTTCGCGGGTGCGCCGGTCGCTGCTGTTGATGTAGGGCTTCACGACCTGACGCAGCTCCTTGAGGATGCCGTAGTAGAGCTGACGTGTCGACTGCGTGTTGATCACGGGCCATTTTTTCAGCGCTCCGTACTGGGCGCTCACCTCGTCGCGGCCGAAATCCACGTCGTTCATCGAGTAGAGCAGCGGCATCTCCTCGACGGTCTTCATGCACGCCTCGGGATCGCTGAAGTCGAGGACCTTCGGATCGCCGGCGATCGGCGCCGCGAGCGCCGATGCCGAACCGTCCCTGTATTTGGCTTTGCGGTCCACTATTTTCGACGAGGCCATCATCGTCTTGGCGAAGTTCGTCTGGTAATAGAAATCCTCGTCGGAGAGCTTCTGTCCCTTGCGGGTCTTCTCGAAGAGCTTGTCGAACATGTAGCGGATGTAGCGCTTGTGGTCGAAATGGTCCTTGCCCTGTCCCTCGTAGATGAACAGACGGGTCGCCGTGGCGTTCATCAGCAGGCTGAGGTAGTCCTTGTGCTCCTCGATGCGTTCGCGCTGAATGCCCATCAGGCGCACCAGCTCGGGGCGCTGCACCCAGTCGGGCATATAGCGGTTGGCGTAGAGAATGTCGAGAGCCTCCTTCTGTTCCGCGTAGGGCGTGAACTCATAGCTGGGCACGGGGTCATTGGCCTTGCGCTCGTAGGTCTTCACGCCGTAAGCCGTGATGGCCACCTGCGTCAGCAGTTGCTTGTAGCGGCGGTAGAGGTAGTTGTAGATGCCGTTGCGGTAGAGATACTCGGGGTCGTCCTCGTCGGAGATCCATTTGTCGAAGTTCTCCATGCAGTATTGGAGGTTCCCCAACGCATATTTGAAGTTTTTGATGTCGTCGTCGCCCACGTCGTTGGCGCCGCAGTCGGGGCAGTCCTTGGCGTTCTCATAGCGGTAGACGGGATTGCCGACCGTGGCGTCCACCCACTTCTCGATCACTTTGAGCTCCTCCTCGGAGGTCTTGGCTTCGGGAACGGGCTTGTAGAGGCATTTCACGACGTGGTAGTCGTATTCGCCCACGCCGACCGGGGTGATGCGGAAGCCTTTCTTCACGGCGTCGATCGGCGCGATGAAGTTGTATTTGGCGATGTCGAGCATCGAGGGGGTCGTGCCGTATTTCTGCGTGAATGCGGCGTTGTGGCGCAGCGAGTCCGAGGAGAAGGCCGCCGACGAGGTCAGGTTGTACGACATGCCGAAGCAGTCGACGCCGGTGAGCCACGTGAAGTGGTTTTTGATGTGCTCGAAGAGCGTGCTGTCGGGCATGTAGCGCTGGCGCACCGAGGGATCGGCGTGCGCCGTGAAGACGAAGATTTCGAACGGCATCTCCCACGTCATGTTGTGGCAGACCATGACCGTCGTGCGGAGAATTTCACCGCTGCGGGGGTCGACGTAGGTGCGCACGCGGGTGTCGCCCGTGAGCGAGGGCACGTAGTTGATGCAGTTGTAGCGGAAGTTCTGGGGGCTGAACTGCGGGTCCTCGTCGGGCGTGGGGAACGGCCTGACGCGGATGGCGTTCTTAAAGCCGATGGCCTCGAAGCACTTGTTCCACTCGAGGATGCCCTTCGTGATGGCGGCGCTCATCTGCGCCGTGAAGGTCGTGTCGATGTAGAAAACCACGGGAGCCTTGGGCTCCACGGCTTCGCCGCGGTCGTAGGCCGCCTGGTCCGACGGCTCCATGCGCCAGCGGGTGGCGAAGTAGACGGGGTCCATCAGTTTGTAGTCCGAGTGGTAGTTGTACTTGCCCAGCACGTTCAGCGGCAGGCGGAAGTCGGCCAGGCGCGGACGCATCGGCGTTTCGGGCAGCAGGGCCAGCGAACGCACCAGCTTGGCGGTGGTCACCTTGTTGTAGGTCTTGCCGATTTTGCTGTCGTAGGTGATGTAGCTGGTGACGGTGGCGTTGTCGTCGAAAGCGGCCACGTCGGTGAGCATCGAGCGGTCTTTCTTCTGGTTGAAGGAGACGCCGCGCAGCACGAGTTTCGTTTCCGAGCGGGGGTCGATGGCCGTCAGCAGGCTTTCGTTACCGATGAACAGGTCGGTCATGTCGAATACCACGGCCGTGGAGTCGGCATTGAAGGCTTTGATCTTGTATGACCCGAGGATCGCCGGCATGTTGCTCTGGGCCAGGGCGCGGCGGATCTCCGCGCCGTTGTCGGCCACGACCGACTGGCTGCGGTCGCGGCGCAGCAGGACCGTGCGGTTGATCGTGTCGAATTTGACCTGCAGCGGGCGCAGCGGCGAGAGGCCGACATAGCTGTCGGTGTGGTCGGTGATCTCGGCCACCGACGACATGAGCATCATGTCGCGGTTGAGCATTTTCAGGGGCAGTTCGACGAACAGTTTGTCGTCGACGATGTGCAGGGTCATGATACCGCCCTTCGAGGTCTTTACCTGCTTGTCTTTAAAAAGTTTGTCGTATTCGCTCTGCTTCTTTGCGGGTGCGGCGGCCGTTGTCGTCTGGGCTTTCTTCTTCGATTTCTTGCCCTTGGCGAAAGTTGCCGTCGAGACGCCCGACAGGAGCAGCAGCGAAAGCAGACAAATCAGATATCTTTTCATAATGTGAATCGCTGTTTGGGGTTAAATTACTCTAAAGCGCCTTCGATACGGTGGAGCAGCAGTTCGTAGTGGTTGCGCGTGTCCTGATCGCCCGTGTAGCGCTTCTGGCGCAGCAGGTCGCGGACTTTGAGCAGGCGGCCGTAGTACATGGCGTCGCGCGGCGAGAGCGATTCGGTCAGCGAGCGGAAATAGCCGAAGCCGCCGATCTCCTCGGGGTTGTTGGACGTGCCGAACAGGTCGGCCTCCAGCTGGCGCTCCATGCGCGACATCATGTCGCCGTCGCCGAGAGCCTCTGCATAGACATTGCCGGTCGAGATGTTCCAGCCGTTCGGATCGAGCTGCGGAGCGAAGCCGATGCCGCGTTCGTCGTCGGCGATGCCCTTCTCGGAGCTCTTTTTGGGCGCCAGGCGCGTAATCATCAGCAGCATGTCGACATAGGAATTCTGGTTGCTGCGGTCGCGCGGAGTGAGGCTCTTGCCCTGATAGGTGTGTCGGAAGATGCCCTTCATTGCGTCGTCGGCATGCTCGAGCTGCGTGTAGGCATTCGGGGCGGGGTCGATCATGCGGCCGAAGCTGCCCTTGTCGGCCTCGATGCAGGAGACGAGGATACGCTGTACGCGCACCGAGAGGTTGCCCTGCAGGGGCAGCTCTTTGAGCAGTGCGGGATCGTCGAGCCAGTCGAGGTCGTGGAGCTGGTCGATCAGGAACTTCTGGGCGCGGCGCTGGTAGTCGCCGTCGACGAACGAGTAGGAGGGACGCGGGTCGCCGGCCTTGCACTCGTTCATAATCATACCGCCTTTGACATTGTAGACGTGGTTGATGTAGGTCAGGTATTGGTTGAGCAGGTATTTGTACATCGCCTCGCGGGCCGTGAGGTCGTTGTCGTCCTCGCCGTACCACTCGTTCAGGTGCTTCATGATGTATTTGAGGTTCCTGATGCCGTACTCCGAAGCGCGGACGTGGTCGTCGCCGAGGTCCTCCGACAGCGACGTGGGGTCGAGGGTGTTGAAAATCTGCTGCTTGCCGTAACGGTAGATCGGGTCGTCGGCATGCGAACGGACGAGGTTGTCGAGCCAGGGCTGCTCCTCTTCGGGGGTCTTGGCGTCGGGCAGGTAGGTGTAGAGCCACTTCACGGCGTACTCGTCGTAGAGTCCCATGCGGGGAGGCATCATGCTGACGCCGCGCTCGTAGTCGCCGGGCTGTGCCACGTGGTTGAAACGGGCATAGTCCATGATCGAGTAGGTCGTGCCGTATTTCTGCGTGAACGAGGGCGAGCGGAGCGAGTCGACGGGAATGGCCGACGACGAACACATGTTGTGCATGAAGCCCAGGCAGTGTCCGACCTCGTGCGAGAGGACGTAGCGCAGGGCGCTGCCCATGATCGAGTCGGGAATGTTCATCGTGCGGACGTTGGGATCGGCGGCTGCGGTCTGCAGGAAGCGCCAGCGGTTCAGGAGCTTGATGATGTCGTGGTACACCATCACCGAAGCCGTGATGATCTCACCCGTGCGGGGGTCGTCCCACGAGGGGCCCATGGCGTTCTGGAACGCCAGCGGGGCGTAACGGATGCAGGAGTATTTCAGGTTGTCGGGATCGAATTCGGGGTCCTCCTCGACGGTGGGATAGTCGCGGACCTGGACGACGTTTTTGAAGCCGATCTTCTCGAAAGCGTCGTTCCACTGCTCGATGCCTTCGCGGGCGTAGGGCTTCCACGCTTCGGGAAGGTTCGTGTCGAGGTAGAAGACGATGGGTTTCACCGGCTCGACCAGCTCGCCGCGCTTATAAGCCTCGACATCCTTGGGCTCCACGCGCCAGTGGCGGGCGTAGTAGACGGGCAGCGTACCGCGGTTCATGTTCGACGAGAAGCGTGCCTTGCCCGTCACGAAGATATTCATGCGCGGGTCGGCGATGCGCGGACGCATCTCCTTTTCGGGGAGTAGCAGCAGCGTGCGGGTGACGAGCGCCGTGAAGGCGCGCCTGTCCTCGATCTTGCCCATCACCGGACCGTTCGAGTAGGTTACGGTGGTGGTGTAGCTCAGGTAGCTTTTGACGGTCACGTTGTCCTCGAAGGCTTTGATGTCGCCCAGGTGGCTGTTCGACTTCTGGAACGACGTGGTGCGCGAGAAAGGCTTGTAGCCGAAGGTGCTGTAAGGGTCGAACGGTGTCAGGTCGTCGTTGTCCTCCATGAAGAGGTTCGTCACGTCGATCACCACGGCCGTCGAGTCGGCGTTGTAGGCCTCGATTTTGAAGGCGCGGTAGATGCCCGGAATCGAGGAGCGGCGCACCGCCTCGTCGATACCCTTGTCCTTGCCGTCGCCGCTGTATATGTCGTTGACCAGGCAGAGCTGCACGCTCTTGTGGCCCTCCTTGGCGAAGGTCACGTGCAGCGGGTCTTTGGCCTTGTAGCCCACTACGCCGTGGTCGTTGTTGCTGGTCTCCGAAACGGTCGATCCCAGCAGCATCTCGCGGCCGAAGATCGACATCGGCAGTTCGAAGTAGAGCTTCTCGCCGTCGACTTTATGGATGGTCACGAGCCCTTTTACGGTCTGGCACTTCTTGCCTTTGAAGAGCTTCTCGTAATCGGACGTCTTCTTTTTCGAAACGGTGTCCGTCTGTTCGGTCTTTGCTTTTTTCTTGTTCTTTCCTTTGCTTTTCGAGGGCTTGGCAGCCAGCAGGAGCGCCGGGATGAGCAGCGCACACACGAGGAATAGGCCTTTTCGTATCATACAGTTTGAATTAAGGTGTTTTTTATTGTTTCTTGTTCACGATCAGCGTTTTTTCGTCGGGCATCACCAATTCCAGGTCGGTGATGGCCTCCAGCAGGTCGATCACCTGCGCCAGCGAGAAATCGCGCGGGATTTTTCCCGTCAGCGCGTACTGCGCGGGATCGACGTTGACCTGCATCTCCACCCGGTACCAGCGGCGGATGTCGGCGAGAACCTCCTCCAGGTCGGCGTTGTAGAAGGCGATCTTGTCCTCGGTCCACGCGGTGTAGGCCGTGGGGTCGACCTCGCGCACGTCGAGCGCCTCGGCTGCGCCGCGCGTCCGGGACTGCATGCCCGGCGCGAGAGTCACCGTGCCGCTCCGGTTGCCGACCTCGACACACCCTTCCAGCAGGGTGGTGCTGGCCATGCCCTCGTCGTTGAAGTCGCGGACGTTGAATTTCGTACCGCGGACGGTCATCGTCGCCTTGTCGGCTTCGACGATGAACGGACGCTCGGGGTTGTGCGTGACGTCGAACAGTCCTTCGCCTGAAAGCTCCACGCGGCGTTCCCCGGCGGTGAATTTCACCGGATAGCGGAGCGTCGAGCGGGCGTTGAGCCATACGCGGGTGCCGTCTTCGAGGGTGATGAGGCACTTGCTCCCCTCGGGGACCGACAGCTCGTTGTAGAGCGGGACCTCCCCGGCCTGTTCGGCCACCTCGGGAGCCGCTTCGTACTTCACGCCTTCGGTGCCGTAGCTGATGCGTCCCACGCCTTCGATCTGCTTTTCGGCCTGCTCATCGAGCTGCAGTTTGCGTCCGTCGGCGAGCGTGAGCGTCACCTTGTCGGGCGCGGGGTAAATGGCGTCGGCCAGTTGCAGCGTGCGTTCGCGCTCGTCGGGCTGCGGGTGGGTGAGGAACGCGATTCCGGCGGCTATGACGACGGCCGCGGCGATGCCCGTTGCAGCGACGGCCCAGCGGCGCAGCGTGCCGGCGGGTTTGCCGAGGCCTGCGGCGGTGCGGAACCGTCCGAATGCCCCGTGAGCGTCGAATGCGTCGTATCCCGCCATGCGGTCGGCGATGTAACCGCTGGTGGTGAGGCGTTCGCGGAGCGCCGCGAAATGCGGGTCGCGGGTCAACTCCTCGAACTCGGCCGCTTCGCTTTCGCTGAGCGTGCCGTTGAGATATCCGATGAAAAGCTCGGTCCAGTGTTCCAGTAGCTCTGAATTGTCGATCATCTGTTTATGGGTCTGTTTGCAGTAGTTCGATTAAAGAATGCGCGGGATGGAAAAAAGTATGACAGATTTTTCAAATTTTATTGGTTTGACTGGTTTTTTTACGACCTTTGCAGTATTAACAGCATTTTGCCATGAACCACTCGCCGAATATCAAACAGGTCGAAACCGTACTTAAATATATTAAGGAGCAGCTCTATTCGGGGAGCCTGCAGCCGGGCCAACGCCTGCCCGCCGAGCGGCGGCTGGCCGAAATGCTGGGGGTGGGGCGCGCCCACGTGCGCGCGGCGTTTCAGAAGTTGGAATTTTACGGCATCGTACAGACCTTTCCCCAGAGCGGGACGGTCGTGGCGCAGGAGAAGATGCAGGTGTTGGAGCGCCTGATTACCGATGCGCTGCAGATCGAGCAGTATGACTTTGCATCGCTGGTTTACGTGCGCGTGCTGCTCGAGTTGGAGGCCGTGAGGCTCTGCGCCCGCAACCGCACGCCCGAGGACCTGGAGAATATCGAACAGGCTTTGCTCGAATGCGAGGCGAAATTCTATACCGACGAACGCGTGTCGAAGGACTTTGCCTACCACCAGGCTTTGGCCCGCGGGGCCCACAATCCGGTGATCGCCTCGATGCTGCTGGTCATCACGCCCGACGTGCTGCGCTACTACCAGCGCTACCGCGTCTGCACGGTCCCGCAGGAGGAGGTCTGTTTCGAGCACCGCGAACTGCTGCGCTGCGTCCGCGAGCAGGACGAGGAGGGGGCCGTCGAGATGCTTCGCCGCCACCTGAAATCGTTGAGCGAGTTCGCCGCCACATACAACGACGAGAACCATTTTCTGGAGTAGGCTTTCCGGCCTGAAATGACAAACGGCTGTCCCTTTCGGGGCAGCCGTTTGCTGTGAAGCGTCACTTACGCACTTGGATTCTCTATCCGCAGAGCCACTTGCGTAGTATTTCGGGGGGCTCGACATCCCGGCAGCTGATTGCGGCGAGCCGTTCGCGGCCCTGGGGTGTCAGCGAGTAGTACATCTGCCGGCGGTCGTGGCAGCAGAGTTCGCGCAGCACGAGCCCTTTCGACTCCGCTGAGCGAAGCACTTTCGAGGTGTTCGACGGGGTGAGTCCCAGCAATTCTCCCAGCTGGCCCGGACAAAGGCGTTCGGCGTTCGCAAGGCTGCAGAGGACCATGCCTTCGTTCAGGCAGATGCCGTAACGTTTTTCGAAAGCGGCTTCGAACTGGTTCACGGCACGCTGTAAATCGCGTATTTTACAGAGCTTGTCCATGCCTTTCCGCTTTGTGTACGGCCTGTCTGCCGCAGTGTTTCACGCATTTGCCGCATTCGATGCACTTTTCGGGGTCGATCACCGGCAGGGAGTTCCCTTTTTGCGAGATTGCGCCTGCAGGGCAGATCGGGATCATCGGGCATCGATGGTTCTGCGGGCATAGCAGAGGGTCGATGACCAGTGCCATTACTTGCCGAGCATTACTTTGTCGATGGCCTCTTTGAGCGATGCCTTGGGCAGTGCGCCCTGCGCCATCTGGGGCTTGCCGTTCATCGGGATGAACAACAGCGTGGGGATCGAACGGATGCCGAACGTTGCGGCGAGCTCCTGCTCCTCTTCGGTGTTGATCTTGTAGATGTAGATCTGATCTCCGTATTCGGCGGCCAGCTCCTCCAACACCGGCGCCAGCGCCTTGCAGGGGCCGCACCACGAAGCGTAAAAGTCGATCAGTGCGGGTTTGTCACCGAGGTATTTCCACTCCTCGGGATTTTTTTCATAGTCGGCGACCTTCTTCAGAAAGTCGGCTTTGGTCAATGCGATCGTTTTCATATTCTTTGCGTTTTTGTTGTTAGTCTGTGCCTGGCTTCCGGCGGCGAAGGCCAGCAGCGCGATAGCGGTTATGAGCAGTTTTTTCATCTTGTTTTTTTATTGTTCTGTATCAATAACGATGCAAAGATAGGATTTACTTTCCAATAAAACAAATTTCCATTGGAAAATAATTAAAAGGGCGCGAAAAAGCCCGGCACCGGGTTCGACAAATGACATTACAGGAATTAGTAGACCGAAAATGGACGCCTCCTCACGGGTTCCGCCTTTCGCTTAGACTGCCGGCAACAATCCGTGCCGACACGTCCAACAGCCCCCCCCCACTGGAAAAAGTCACGGTATTCCGCGACACGACCGACTCCAACCTGCAACGATGCATCAACTACGGACGCAACACGCACGATACAAGTCCAAATATTTACGACACATTTCCTCTGTGGAAAAATGCGATATTACCCAGTCATGCGCTTTTATTCCCATTTCCGTTCGCATCCGGGAATCAGCCATCAAATACAGAATATTTTCTGCAATTCTTTCTACATTTTTCGCCTCTGCCAGTAATCCAGTTTCTCCATCCAAAACCACCTCTGGAATCCCCTCAACATTAGTTGCGACGACAGGTAACATATGATACCCGGCTTCGACAAAAATGAGTCCGAATGACTCGTATATGGAAGTCAATGCAAAAATATCATGATTCATATAAAACAACTGCACATCGTTATGCCATCCAGCCATCGTAATATTAGCTGATAATCCGTGCATTGCAATAAATTTCACACAATCTTGATACAACTCGCCTTCACCCACAATCGTAAATTGCACCTTAGGTTCTTTCCTAATGACAATTTGAGCCGCTTTTAAAAGTGTTAAAGGGTCTTTTTGAAAATCCACCCGCCCCACCGATAATATTTTCAGAGGTTCCCTATTTATACGATCTGATATAGGAACGATTGGCGGGAAAAGCGAAAAATCAACTCCATTATAAATTGTTGTGTTTTTTTTTCTGAACCATTTGAAATATCTCAGATAATATTTATTGACCAAAACAATCCGGTCACAAAACAGTGAGGCAACCATTTCACATAACCAGTAAAATTGCCATCTGGGAAATTTAACAAATTTATGGAAAGCAAGTCCATGCACGGTATGAATAACACAAGGCACTTGAGCTAATGTCGCAGCAATACGTCCGATAATACCGGGTTTTGTCGAATGCGTATGTACAATATCATATCTATTACGCCGACACATCCTATATATCTCGAACAAAGCTGGCAAGTCGGACAAACAAATCGAGCGTTTCAGATTTTTCGAATAATGAACTTTCACACCGGCCCCCTCAAACGCCTGCTGACATTCTTGTCGCTTTATGCCGTCAATCTCCGTGCTGAACAAAACATGTTTTTCAAATTCATCATCCGGCAAACTCCGAAGGATATCGAGAGCAACACGCTGTGAGCCGGCCAATTGAGGCAACACTAAAATATGCAAGATTTTTTTCTGCACACCAAACACTATTTTGGGATTTTAAGAAAATACCAAAGAATCAAAGTTGAATCAATTCAGCCAACATACGCCGCGCATATACCCGGTCATATTTCATAAGTTCAGCACCGCAAGGGATTTCAGAATCGAAGAGGAGTTCGGGTGTGATTGCATCGTATGTTCGTCCCGCCAACACAAAATCATTTATAGGTGTTTTGTAGGCTATGATCCTTTTATCGGTATTGACTGCTTCGAGTAACGCCATGGGCATCATTTCAAATTTAGACAGGAACATATATATATCTGACGCAATCAAATATCGCTCAACGTCATTGACAAAACCAAGCCAGATCAGGTTATCTCCATGATACGAGCGCACAAGATCTGCTTCGGGCCCATCCCCGATCAGCAGGAACGTCATATCTTTACGCTGCTTCATGGCGTCGGCAAGTGCAATGAACTCACCGACATTCTTTCCGGGTTTGAATACTGCTGAAAATGTGACGACAGTCTGTGCAGGATCGATTGCAAGCTCCGCGCGGATGTCGTTTTTCAGGTGTGTCCACTCTTTCTCCGGATATTTATTAAGGTAAAAATTGACGATGAAATGGGTTTTAACCCGAATATAACGGGAAACCTGTTTTTCCGTCACCGGTGTAATCCGGATGAAATCGGTACACAACAGATTTATCAGAACGGCTAAAAGCCTGAATTTCCAAAGCGGATAGTTCAAATGCTGTATATAAACGATTTTTTTATGTTTCCACCCCAACGGTAACAGGCGGAACGCCAGAAGACGCAAAAGATTTACGTTCGAATGTACGAAAACGAGGTCGCTTTTACGGATCAGTCCACCGGAAAGCTTATGGCTGATTTTCACCATAGGGGAAATCATACGCTCATATTCTTCGGAGGCGGTCCGCCCCACGAACGTAGACGAAACATTCAATGTGGCCAATACCTGCGCATAATTGAATGCGACATTCTCCCCGCCCCCATGTTTGAGCGAGTTCAGCAAGTGGAGTGCTTCCATGAATTATTGTGCAGAATTTAAATAATCGGATAACTTCCCGGCCAATGCCGGCCAGGACAATTCGGCGGAAAGGTGTCGTATAGCTTCCTGTTTCCGGATATATTCTTCAGGATCGGAAATAGCTGCATGTATCGTATTCGCCAAAGATTCCGGAGTCAACTCCGGAATATAGTAGGCCGCACTGCCGAACTGCTCTTCCATCGCCCCCACCCGAGATACGACCGCCGGTTTGATATAACCCGCCGATACGGCTGCAATACCGGACTGCGTAGCTTCCAGATAGGGCATCAGCAAAAAATCGCAACGCCGGACATAATGATCGAACTCTTCAGGCGACAACCATTTATCCACGACTGTCACTTTGGAATAAACCGAAACATCTGGTCGGGAAATATTCGCTGCGAATTTCCCGGCAATGACAAGTTCGCCGATTTCGGAGAAATTCAACAGGGGAAAGGTCTGTTCCAGCAAATCGATTCCCTTGTAATAATTGATACGACCGATCATCAACAGGCAAGGTTTGTCGGAGAACCTTCGCACTTCGGCAGCGCCGGATGCATAGTTAATGACTCCATGCGGAACAATAACCGACGGACGGGAGATGCCTAACTGCCGTACAGCCATCTTTTGCACGTTACGAGACAAAAAAATATGATGCGTAGCAGCCCTCATCCCGGCGGTTATCAACAGTTGGTGCAACCGATCTTCCTCGCCTGCATGCATAATCCCGTCATGTACCACATAATATGCTTTTTTTCTCCATATGCGAAATATGAAAAGAAAAACGCAGTCCCAATTGTGGGGGCCAAAGACAACGAGTCGGTCGTACCGTCGCATCAGCAGTGCGACATTCAGTTTAAGTACATACCACGGCAATACGAACAATGTCTGCCAAAGCATACTTCGCAGCCCGCCGGCAACACAGAGTTTCCTGTCCGCATTCTCATAAGGCTCCTCACTATACCGTGATATCCAAACCTCTTTCCGAACGGTGAGATATTTGATCAGATTATTGGCGTAATATACGCAGCCGCCTCCATATCCGAGATTGATACACAAAGTTTTCTGCCTCATAATCTTCTTTATTCAGGAAGTGTAAGGTTCTCACGGAATATACCCGCGCGCATTTCGTAACTTTGCACTCCCCACAACAGATTATCGTATCTCCAAAGCGGAACATTAGTTATTCCATTGATTTTCAGAAGCGCAAAAAGAAAAATAAACGACAGAAACAGCCGGCGATTGAACCGGACAATCATCACTTCATACAGAGCTGGCCACAGCACCCAATAAGAGCAGATGAACAAAAGAGCAAGGCGAAGAGCAATCACTGCGACATCGGCAAAGAAAAAATAAGATGCAAAATAAAGCATATACAAATTTATGAACAACCGATTGGAGGCCCGCAATTCGAGCAGTTTATCGTAAAATCCGATTACGAGCAGGCAGGTCAAGGTTCGCTCGAGATAGCCGATGGACAGTCCCTTAGACACCTCACCGAACACTCCCTCCATATAACGTTCGGCCAACACCGTATACTTTCCGCCCAGCAAATCGGTAACAGTCAAAATAATAGGCTTCACGATTCCGGTCTGGGCGAAAAACAACAGGTTTCCCAAAATGAATATGGCTATCAGCATTTGTCTGGGCCAGGCCCTATGCAGAACAAAGTACAGCGGTAAATAGAGAAGGCTGGATGCATGGAAAAGCAATCCGAGCAGGTTCAGTGAAAAATAGGGCAACGGCTTTCTTTGTTCGAGATAAGGAAGCGACAGCAAAAAAAAGGTCAGTCCTCTTACATTACGCAGCAAGTCGGAAAGCCCCAATCCTTCGAATACGAAAAAAACGAGAAATCCCAGTGCATAATAGGATACATACTTTCGCAGAAAGAAATCGAGGACCAATACGTCGATCAGCGCACTGACAAAAACAAAGAAATGGTAATTAGGAACGATGGTTTTTAAAAACGACGAATAAAACAGATAACCGGGTTCCCATACTGCATATTCTCCTGCATAATCGGCAATCTCCTCAAAAAACCGGGGCGTCTTATCAAATATATAGTAATAAGAGTACCAATCCGTTCCGATAAATCCGCGTAATCCGATAAAAAAGAGGAACAGTGCAATACACCCGTAACGCACCTTTTTCCGCATATCGTTATCCAGCCCGTAACGCAGGTCAACCAACGCCAACAGGATATAACAAAAAATAAATATCAGATACGGAAAAGAAGTCATTTGCTCAAATTACCGGAACCAATGCCGAACTCGCCGAACAATGCGCTGCAAACGCGTATCCCGCCAGCTTCCCGTCACGCAATGCACGGCGTAGTTCTCCGGGGTGTGCGTCTGTCGGGAACTGGCAAATACGCTGCTGGGATAAATAACGATATTCCCCGGCAGACGTTGCAGCTCGTTTTTATAGACAAACCCATATCCTTCCAGATGTTTCGCAGCAATCGCAGGATGGATAACATCCATGAACAGCGTCCCGTCCGGTTGGATAAAATGGATAGAACCGAAAAAATCGAGAAGTTCCTTCACAAAAGGATTGCCCTTTTTCGCCCCCATCAATGCAACCAGCAACCCCATACCTGCAACATAAGTCCGGGAATCGAATGGCCGGCCGTCGGAATCAAGCTGGTATTTTCCTTGCGCTTCAAAAAAATCAGCATGATATTCAACCGCCGAGAAGAAATCGTGTTCCAAAAACCGATCGAATCCCTTGTAAACGATAACGTCGGTGTCGAAATAGATACCGCCCTCGGTATATAATGCATATAACCGGACATAATCGGAAACCAGCGACCATTTCTTTTCGGCCAATGCTTCCCGCGTAAAAGCGATTGACTGAAGATCAAGACTGTTTTCATCCCAGCATTTGATCCGGTAATCCGGCATCACCCGGCTCCAGGTATCAATGCAGCTCTGTATCTCGGGAGGGAAAGGCTTCCCGCCGAACCAACAATAATGTATGATTTTGGGTATACACGAGTTAGCATCCATAATTATCAGAATTAATTTGTCAAACTATCTATACGCTCCAACAGTGCAACTTCATTCAGGGACACCTTTCTGGCAAAAAGTTTATCCGGAGCGTTCTTGATTTTATCCTCGACATCGGAAATATCCGCAGCCGTAAGGTCTATATCGCATGGAACAGGCATGCCGTTTTCATCCGATCGATTCCGGTTGACATACAACAGAAAATCTCCGGCCCAATCTCTTTTACCCTCAGCATCCGAAAGAATAATAGACTGCAACATACTCTCTTCCGGGAGTCCGAATGTCCGATAATAGGCCATATATTCGGGATGTTCCTCGATTTTTCGCAAAACACGCTCAGCGGTGCGGGTCGTGATCTCGAACCATGTTTCGGATGCATATAAATGCAGATCGGCAGGAAACTTACGCCTTGTAAAGAACAGGTTGCAACAATTGGCAATCATCTTCCATGAACACAGTTTCTTCAGACATCGCATATCGAAAAACCGCCACCCGGAACAAGCCACGAACCGCCACGGGAAGACAACGATTTTGAATTTGCCGGCAACCGTAATCCAGTGCCACCGAGCATGGCGGTCCATGATTCTCCGGATTACAGGTTCGGTTTCCTCGAGCGGCTCGGCATGAATAAATTCCGCGGGATAACGAGCCGCGAAATAATCATGAATATAAGCTGTCGATTTAATCGGATAATCCTGTCCGCTGATCAGCACGCAATAACCCTCTTTCGTATCGGCCACGACGGCCCTCATCAGATTGAGTTCCGCCTGCACCATACTGATATCCCCCCATTCGACATTTATACGGGCATCGCCTGTCAGAAAGAACACATGGGGTAACCGTTTCAACGACTTCAGAAACGGTTCAATATCTTTCTTACCGTCGACATGGATATAAAAATATGCCTGCGGATGTTGCAGTTTCGATACGGTTCTTGCCAATAATTCCGGCTCGTTGTAAACCGTAAACATATAATTAACGCGCATACCCGAATATTTTTTTCAGACCGTCATACAGCCCCTTCCGTTCCGCCCTGTACTGATCCCTGCCATACAAGAACGGATGTACCAGTAAATGTACGCCCCAATGCGTGACGACGGTATATAACAGTTTCACAAAAGAATGATGTCGATATGTAAAGTATAATAAATTACGATTCAGGTAATAGAGCGTAAAGGGACTTCCCACACCCGTAGATGAGCTCTCTTTGTGTTTGAGTTCGGACTGGGGAATGTAGAAAATCGGTATGCGGGCTTTATAGGTACGATACATGAAATCCGTATCGTCATAATAGACAAAATACCATTCATCCATCATTCCGACCGTCTGAAAGACATCTCTGTGTATCAATGCGAAACAGGTCGGTGCATAAACGATGCGTTTCGCCTCATCGAACTGCCCCGTATCCTTCTGCCCGAATCCGAAATGCCGGGTTCCACCCCGCCAGAAACGGTAAGTCCCACCGGCTGCCCAGATGATAGAATCGCCATCGAAGAAATATATTTTGGGCACTGCAACAGCAGCTTCGTAGTACAGCATGCCCCGCAGCAGATTATCGATTGTATCGGGAGCCAGGACAATGTCATTATTCGAAAGCAACACATACTCACAGCCATCCGCTAACGCACGGACAATTCCAATATTGTTCCCCTTTGCCACGCCCCAGTTTTCCGGTTCGGCGATAATCACCGTTTCAAATCGGACTGCGGATGCAAGGGCTCTGGCTTTCGCCAACGACCGATCCTGCGAGTGGTTGTCTATAACATACAGGGTGAAATTTTCATACGTCTGCTCGCCGAGCGACCTGAAAAAATCATCCAAGACCCGCTCCCCGTTATACAGAACGGTAACAACTCCTATTTTACCTGAGTCCATAATGTGCTGTATTATAAAAATGGAGCATGGTTTTTCCCATCAAACTCATAGGTCAGATTTGTATTTCGGACGCCGATTTGTCGCGCTGGAATACCTCCGAATAGGGTGTAAGGAGGAATATCTTTCGTTACGACAGCCCCGGCTGCGACAACAGCCCCTTCTCCGATATTCACCCCCGGCAGAATCACACAGCGGGGGCCAAGCCAGGCCCGGTCTCCAATAGTCACCATACCTTTATCCGACAATCCGAAATCGGCAGCATTATAATCATGCTGCATAGTCCATATCCAAACGCCCGTACCGAAATTCACATTCCGGCCGACACTGATTCCATTGCGTCCGTCCAAAACACACTGATCACCGATAATCGTCCCCGCCCCAATGCGAATCTTCCATGGCGCCCGAAATTCCGTTCCATAATATACGGTCGTTTCCGCGTCCATCTGCAAACACAGAATATGTCTGTAAATTAAATTACGGATATGGTGTGACGGAATCCGTGCAGTTTGATACACAACCAATCGAACCATTCCGAATAAATACCGTACTACCGACTGGCGCATATGACTATCCCTAACTTCATTGGAAGAGGGCTGCTGACTTTTAGGCAACCGCTTATGTCTTCGGACTGCACAACGGCATAACAGGCCAACACATAACAGGCACAAGCTTCTCAAAAGCCACTTGCACACGAAATAGCCGGCTACGACATATAAAAAAATCATCATTTATACAACCCTTTTCGTTTCATCTCCTCGATTGACACCTCGTATTTATCCTCCTGTACGTCTTGACCGTTCACCCACTCCACGAATTTCGCAATACCGGCATCGAACGACCATCGGGGCTCGAAGCCCAAAATGCGGCGGGCCAACGAGATATCGGCATAATTGTGGCGGATATCGCCCAAACGATAATTCCCGGAAACCGTCACGGGCACCTCCACACCATAATATTTCTTCAACGTATTGGCTACGGTCAGGACATCGGTCGCCACACCGGTTCCAATGTTGAATGCATATCCGGATGCTCCGTCAATCTCCAGTCCGAGAATCGTAGCATCGACGACATCGTCGATATAAACGAAATCACGCGTTTCACGTCCGTCCTCAAAAACATTGATGCCATTCCCGTTTTTGATCCGCGTGGAAAAAATCGACAGTATTCCCGTATAGGGATTGCTCAACGACTGTCCGGGGCCGTAAACATTCTGGTAACGGAAAGATACGGATTCCACCCCTATACTTTTACACACCAAATGCACCAGTTGGCCTTGTACCTGTTTGGTGATGCCGTATACCGAATTCGGATGTATAGCCGAATCTTCTGTCGTGCCCACCAATTTCAAAGGTTTCATACACCCCGGATATTTCACCTCGAAATCGCCATGACGCATTGTTTCATCCGGGCGTTCGTCCGGATAAACATATCCCCCCAAATCATCGCTCCAATAACGACCTTCGCCATATATGGCACGCGATTCGGCCACGACAACGCGTTTGACCCGATGTCGAGTATTGGTAAGCAAATCGAGCAGGATGGCAGTTCCGCCGATATTTACACGAACGTATTTCTCGATTTCATACATCGATTGTCCCGTCCCGGTTTCCGCAGCAAGATGAATCACGGCATCTACGCCCTGCAATGCCCGCAGCCAATCTTCCCGCGAGGTAACGGAACCTTTGATGAAACGTACCTTATCTTTGATACCGAGATAAAGCGGAGAGGTTCTTTCGGGAGCATCGCCGTGAATCTGAGGTGAAAGATTGTCCAGCACACTCACCTCATATCCCTTGGCGACCAATTTGCATGCGACGTTAGAGCCGATAAAACCGGCTCCTCCTGTAATTAAAATGTGTTTCATTATATTAAATATCCATTATCCTATAAATGTTCCGTCCGGAGAAGTCTTCTCCCATTTACCGGTCTCAAAATTATAGCGTTTAACAATCCGTGCCGGAGCACCGGCAATGACACAATAATCCGGATAAACGCCTCCCGTAACTACAGAATTAGCTCCTACAACGCAATGTTTCCCAATCTGTGCACCCAAAATACAAACGTTCTCTCCGAGCCAGGAGCCGGCTCCGATCACAACGGAACCAATTTGCTTTATAGGCTGTTGCATGATAGGGAGAGCTATATTTTCATAATCGTGAATATTATCCGATATGTAAACCCGATGGGCAGTTAGGACATGCTCCTCGATTTTGACATCTTGAACAGCTATAATATGATTATAATGGCCTATCATCGAATGAGCTCCAATTTGCAACCGACAATAGGGACTATCCGCCAATGGCCGTGCAACAATATAGCAATCCGAAAAAATTCGCACATGCCCTTCCAGACGAATATTTTCAAGTCCATCCATCCAACATGGAGAAGCAATATGGTTTCTTTTTTGGGGGGGGGAAATCAAGTTGCTCAGCATAAACCAACGTACCCTCCACCAATGTCCAATCAGTTGTATTTTAAATATCAGATAACGAATCATTTTTTATATTTTAAACAAAATTTATCAATGTCGGACAATAACTCCCAGTTGGCATTAATCCATTCTTCAGGTTTATCCCACCACCGGAACCGGAGTAGGAAATCTATCTGTTCCGGCAAAAATCTGTAGCGTATAATCCTTGCCGGGACACCGCCGACAATAGCATAAGGCGGCACATCTTTCGTCACAACTGCCCCTGCTGCGACAATAGCACCATCCCCGATAGTGACCCCATCCAGAATCATCACATGGGAGCCGATCCACACATCATTTCCGATTTCAACTACATAGTTGTCTGTTGCATATTTGTACAGATGTACACACTCTGCCGGAATCTGGCTGTGAGAATATCCTAATACTGATTCAGTATTATAATAAAACGAGGGAGAAGTGGTTACATTCACTGCAGTAGGATGGTTCCCGAAATAAGTCCGCACACGATCTGCAATGCTGCAGAACGCCCCGATTTTAGTTGCCGTCAAATTGCAGCTTTCCGTAATATAGCTATGATGCCCTATATTGCAGCAAATTATAAAACTATTTTTCCCAATCATGTTATAACCTCCGAACGACGTTCCTGTGATACGCGAGTTCCGTCTACAGATAACATGTAAGGTGCGGTACAAACGAACCTTCTTACAACAAGTCCCGACATGGGGGGGGGAAATTATATCCCTAAATAAGTGCAAATACTTACGGATTGATTTCACGACAATCATATACCTCGAAAATGGAAAATTCTGCGCACTAAAATTCGCATGTCCTCGACCATAATATAAAGCAAGCAGAATAATAGAAAGCCGTAAATAAGCGGATACAAGATACAACTGACTATAAATTCAAAAACAGAGGATTCGGAATCGAATGACAGAATTGATAAAATATAACAGGAAACGCCCCAAGCAATAGCAGCCATCGCCAAATGGAGAGCATACATTTTATAATACCGCCAAACATTTCTTTTAAATCCCTTGGTAAAAAGAAAATACGGTTTCCATAAAAGCACAAAAACCGTCATTCCGATAAATCCTCCGCCTAAAATTCCATGTAAATCCCAGAAATATCCTCCTATTATGGACAAAATCATTATTAGACATGCCTCGGAGATGGCTGCCCAAACATCAAAAAACATGTTGTAGGCAGCTAAAAACTGTTCCGCAAGCGAACGTCCCATCCCTACAAACATCGTCAAAACAATAAACCACACAGCGGTAGAGTCCAGCAAATATGCAGAACCAACCCATATTGTAATGAACGGTGTACTCAATGTATATACACTAAAACAAAGTGTCGATATAAGTAAAAACCTGAATGAAAAGAGTTGGTTGAAAATCTGCTCAACCTGATTGGTTTCCTTCTCTACCACTAAATTCCCAATGCTCGCTCCAATCCCGTTGAATACAGCTCCGAATAATGCTCCAATCCCGCCAACTATCAACATATAATTACTATAGTAAGCCACTAATGACAAGGATGCAAAAGCGTATATGACAAGCGAAGTAAGTTGACTGACAGCAAAACCATTGATCTTATGTACAAATATTTGTTTTATCTTCGTGATGATATCCGGATATTTCCGGCTCAACCGCCTGCCCAGCGAAATACTCGTTTCGAGATAGGGGTAGGTGCGACGAACCATCCAGTCAAGTGCCACTGAGGCGATTACTGCGAAGACCACCTCCAGCACCAACCACCAGACGTATCCATTGTCAAAATACTTAATAGCGAAAATCTGAAATAAGGTTTTCACCAGAATCGCAGCCTTATAGCTATACTGGATTTTATACTCCTGCTGATCAGCCGAAAGTACAATCTGTTTGTAGTTCACGAAATAACTCAACAGGGCGCTGACCAACAGCACAGCAAATGAAGCATAGGCATACCACAAAGGCAGCGGCATCTTGGCAAAGATCCAAGGGAAAAAAGCCATCAACACCGTACTGCCGGCAATCACGACCCAAGCAATACGGCGATACATCCATCCCTGCAACGACACGATCTCATTAATCGCCGTGGTATCTTTGTCGAACAACGGCTTGTACAATGTACAGGCAATGGCTGTACCGATTCCGAGTTCAGCCAGATTGAGAAACTGCAACAGGTTCGTAGCCGTGGTGTTCAGACCTAAAACCTCGGCGCCGAGATGATCGAGAAAAACCTTGCGAGAAAAGAACTGCAGGACAAGGTTGATAAAATAAAACCCCAACGCCACCGCACTGTTCTTAACGCTTTTTGCGGTTCGCGACGTAGCAACCATTGTGAATGCTTTACTCTTTTTTCAACTGTTTTACAGCATCCTTTCCAAATAATACCCATGCACACCCGACAATTCCTCCCAGACATACGAATCCGATCAGAATCAGCATCTTCGAGGGTTTGGATGCACTTACAGGCACACTGGCCGGCTGCACCACCGCATACACAGGCGTGCTCTCCTGGACTTTTGCCCGGGCCATCTGTAGCTGCCCCGCCATCTGGTTATAGATGTTGTAGGCCAGACTCATTTCGTTCTGCAAACGCTCCTGTTCGGTGCGCACGCTCCGCAGAATCACATCCTGGTTAGCATCCATGTAATGTGCATATTTCTGCTGCGCATCGTAATACTCCCGCTGTGCCTCGTCGAAGAGTTTCTGGGTGAAGGTCAGATCCCGCCGTGCCTTGTCCGTACGATATGCCGTAATATAATTTTGCAGATTCGATAATACCGTATCCGTCAGGGTCGCAGAAATCAGCGGATCCTGCATCGTCACCGAAAGCGTCACGACCGATTTCTTATCAACGATCACATTAATCCGATTGTTCAGCATCTTCACGACGGCGTTCTCCTTACGCGTCAGCCGGAACGTATCCACCTCTCCGCGCTCCGTAGCCGGCTTATCTTCCGCAAACCACGACATCACCCATCCCACGGCCTTGAACGGCAAGGAGGTAACGGCACTCCACCACGGTCTTTTCGTATGGTTGAGCAGGTAGTCGTACACATCCGTTTCTACATCGCCCTTACAGGTTGCCACCTGTACACGGAACAACTCCGCAGCGAAGGGGACGGACGCCACCACGTCGGGATACAATCCCGGATAGACGGCATCGGCACTTCCGCTGCTACTCATATTGACACCCGCCATGCTGGCCAGGGTGCTCAACCCGCCCAAAGAATTTTTGGCCGACGACATTTCAGGTGCCAGTTTAACCGTCGTCGTATACTCTTTCGGGATACTGAATCCTACGATCAACCCGATTACGGCAGCTACACCGCAACACTTCAAAATCAATTTCCTCCCGGCCCAGGCTTTGCGTCCCAACTCCAACAAATCGATTTCGCCCTCACGTACCGGCCGCAGAGGGCGTTCCGGCGTATTGGTATCTTCCATTCCTTTCGATATTGAATAGTTTATAGAAACAGGCTCATGCCCCTATCTCGCCATATTCGCTATTGATGCCGCCATCGTTCCTACCGACGCGGCGGAGGTTGTCAGCCCCATGATTTCGGCAAGGCTTATCCCCTTACGGGCGCGCTTGCCGGGTATGACGATCTCACACCCGGGCTCTATCCGGGCCTTCCCCGGCCCTTTTACCCGCGACATGGTACCGTTCATATAGATGATGTAGGCTTTCCCTTTTTTCGCCCGGCTGCCGTATCCTCCGGCCTGGCTGATATAGTATTTCAATTTTTCGCCCCTGATGAACAACACCGTATTCGGCTTCATGATTTCACCCGAAATTTTCACAGTGCTGACATACTCAGGCACGACCAACCGGTCGCCCTCACGTAAAACCATATCGTAATCCGAGCCCGGATTGGCCAGCGCCTTGTCCAGTTCGATCCCCACCGTATAGCGGTCATTCATCTGCAGTTTCTCGACGGCCAGGGAGTCCGTTCCGCTGTTGCGTCTTGCCAGCTGCACCACCTCGTCCCGCACAGCGCGTTCCTCGTCGTTCATCTCCCGTATCAGGCGGCCCCCACGCACATAAGCATCGTCGGTAACCCCGCCGGCACGTTTCACCAAATCCGAAATTCGTTCGTTTTTCCGGATCAGTGTATATCCGCCGGCGAACACGACCTCGCCGTCGATGCTGACGCGCCGCTGCACCTGATAGGCAGGGCTCTTACGGACTTCGACCATATCGTAGGGCTGCAAGACGAAGCCGGGCGTCCCTTCGATTACAAAACCGTCCTTGACGGCGAAGGAAAACACTTTGCTCAACGTACTGGAGGGCTCCAGGCTCTTCGGGTCTTTCAATCGGCGCGCCACGTCGACCCTGACCGTCGAGGCCCCGTCCAACAGGCCGCCGGCCTGAATAATCAGGTCTTCCAGCGTCGTATTGTCTGCAAAAGGATATACCCCCGGGCGGGACACCAAACCTTCGATTCGGAATGCCCCTTTCTCCTCCAAATCACGGACGCTTGCAATCTCCAGCACATCATTCCGCCGCAGGGACATATCCGGCACGGTACCGTTGATAACGCCTTTCAAATCAAAGGCAACTGTTTCTATTGACAAATCTTCGTGTTCTCGGTACAGCAGCGCGCGGGCCAAGAATGCATCCCCCTTCAATCCGTCTGCACGGTCGATGAGCTGCCTGACTGTATTCATATCCTCGCCAAGTTCGTACATACCCTCCCGGTAAACGGCTCCCCGAACCTCCACCCGGTTGGCGAAACGGTTCAGGATAGTCCCGACGGAGATAGAATCTCCGTCATCCAGTTTAAACCCGGCATAATCCGGACTGCCGACGTTGAATAAGCAGTACTCCCGGCCCGTCCGGCGCACAAGGCGCACCTCTTTCGAATAGGCATCCCCGGTAAATCCGCCCGCATAGTCTATCAACGTACCCAGCGTTTCTCCCTTCTTCATCTCATAATACATCGGACGCTTGACTTTTCCCTTGACACTCACCAGAGCCTCGTAGGGCGGTACCACAATAACGTCGCCCTCCTGCAGACGAATGTCGTCGGTCGTCTTTCCTCCGAGGATGTAACCGTACACATCCAGTCCGGCGAGCAGTTTGCCGCCGCGCATGATCTGAATATTCCGCAAGCTGCCGATATCCGTCACGCCGCCCGCCCTGTACAGGGCATGGAACACCGTAGCGAACGACGACAGGCGGTACGTGCCGGGCACTGCGACCTCGCCCATGACATTGATCTGTATCGTCCGGATCTGACCGAGTGTTATCCGCACCTGCGATTCCGGGTCGTCACCCGCAACCCCGGCGTATTTCCGGGCAAAGACCTCCCTCACTTTCTCGTTCGCCTCCCGGATGGTCAGCCCGTTCAAGTAGAGCGGCCCTATCTGAGAAACCAGGATGTTCCCTTCCGGGGATATCTGCTGACGGATATTCGCCTCATTGGCCCCCCAGATATCGATAATTACCTCGTCGCCTGGCCCCAATTTGTAATGCTCGGGAGTGGCGACATTTTCGTTCGGCTCGAAAGTCAGGTTCGTGCGGTTGAAAACATTACGCCCGAAAACGGGACGGGACGGGTTCCGGCCAGCCACGGCTGTCGGCGCCGCAGACAAGCTGTCCACCACCTCCAGAAACGCACCGTCCACCGGACTTTTCCGCTGCCGCGACCCGACCGTCACACCGGCCATGCCGGCGTCGACGGTCTTCCCCTCTTCATACTGAACCTTGAGACGTTCCAACTGCGACTGCGTCACTCCGCGTACCACCAGTTCCCTGCCGATCTGGTTTTTATCTTTTCCGGCGCTTATACCGTTTTTTACATAGTCCACGACCTGCTGATCGCTCATCTGGGCCTGTGCCGTACCTGCCAGCCCCAACAGCAGCAGGAATACGAATAAGAATTTATACATTATTGATCGTTTAAATTTGTCAAACCTACCGGGAATTCCACTTCCCGTTGAGAAGTTCCAGAAGGTGGGGAAATACGACGCATCCCTTTCTCGTCGTCTTTCGTCACCGGAGTCCGGCAGACGACCCACCGCAGAAAAATATAAAACAGGATGAGGAATATCGCCCCAAAGAAGAGTAAATACTTCATAACTGCTTCATTTCCCAATCCGGTTGTGATCCCGCTGTCCCGGCAGAAAACCGCACGGGATTCAGCGGGCGAATAACCGGGGTTTTAGCAGGAGGCTATATGCCTGCCTGAAAAATGTCCCGGCAAAACTTTGCGGCACACAATCCGGTGTTTCCAGCTCCGCATTCCGTCCAAAAGGCGGAAGCAATGCCGCATCCACCCCCAGATAATCGATTGCAAGGGCGTTCATGTACCACAAAAGCCGGTACATTCACCCGTCAGACCGCCGTGCGCGACTCCGCAGCCATTGATAATCAACGAATCAAATGAAAGTCCCGAATGCCCTACGACCGGCTTCCGTACATATTCGCGTAATAATTCTCATACTCTCCGGAGGTGATGTTGTCCAGCCACGCCTGATTGTCCAGATACCACCTCACCGTCCGCTCGATGCCCTCCTCGAACTGTAAACTGGGCTCCCAACCCAACTCCCGCTTCAACTTGCGCGAGTCGATCGCATAGCGCAGGTCGTGACCCTTGCGATCGGTGACATAAGTGATCAGTTCGTCCGAAAAGCCCCCGGGATTCCCCAGCAACCTGTCCACCGTCCGGATGATTACCCGCACGATGTCGATGTTCTTCCACTCGTTGAAGCCCCCGATGTTATACGTTTCCGAAACCTTTCCTTTGTGGAAAATCGTGTCGATCGCCCGCGCATGGTCCTCGACATAGAGCCAGTCGCGCACGTTTTCGCCCCTGCCGTATACCGGAAGCGGCTTGCGGTGGCGGATATTATTGATGAACAACGGGATCAACTTCTCCGGAAATTGGTAAGGACCATAGTTGTTCGAACAGTTGGTCACCAGCGTCGGCATGCCGTACGTATCGTGGAAGGCCCGCACGAAGTGGTCCGACGACGCTTTCGAGGCGCTGTACGGCGAATGCGGATCGTACTTCGTGTCTTCCGTGAAAAATTCGTCCCCGTAGACCTCGTGCGCCGATACCGCATCCCGGCGACCCTCGGGGCAGGTCAGCGACAGGGCCCCGTACACCTCGTCCGTCGAGATGTGGTAGAAGAGTTTGCCGTCATATCTTTCCTCGCGGGATTCCCAGTACGCCCGCGCAGCTTCCAGCAGCGAGAGCGTGCCCAGTACGTTGGTCTTCGCAAACGTGAACGGGTCTTTGATCGAGCGGTCCACATGGCTCTCCGCGGCAAGATGGATCACTCCGTCCACCCCGTATTCCAGCATCAGCGCCGACATGCGATCGTAGTCGCAGATATCCGCCCTGACAAAGACATAGTTCGGGGACTGCTCCACGTCCCGGAGATTCGCAAGGTTGCCCGCATAGGTCAGTTTGTCGACATTGACGATCCGGTAATCCGGATATTTCTTCACGAAAAGGCGCACTACGTGGCTCCCGATAAAGCCCGCACCGCCCGTGATGAGAAGATTGCGTTTGAAATCCATCCCTTATCTCTTCTTTACGATATTTGCAATGCACTTTTCGAGCGAGTCCCGCCAATAGGGAATCGCAAGGCCGAAGGTCGTCTTGAACTTCGTCTTGTCCAGAACCGAGTAGGAGGGCCGCTTCACTTTCGACGGAAACTCGTCGCTGTGGCACGGCTGAATATCGCACCGACGATGGCCCGCATATTCGGCAATCGCCTTCGTGAAGTCGTACCACGAGCACACGCCCTCGTTCGAATAGTGGTAGGTACCCTCGCGTCCTTCGAACAGACGACGCTCCACGATTCCGAAAATCGCTCCGGCGAGGTCCCCGGCATAGGTCGGAGTGCCCGCCTGGTCGAAAACCACTTTCAGCTCCTCTTTTTCTTCCGTCAGGCGCAGCATCGTCTTCACGAAATTCGCACCGTCCTCCGAATAGAGCCACGCCGTGCGAAAGATCAGGTGGCGACAGCCCGATGCGCGTACCGCCTCCTCGCCGTGGAGCTTCGTCACTCCGTAAACGCCCGTGGGCGTACCCTTCTGCTCCTCGCGGCACGGCGTGTTGTAGGGATCGCCACCGAAAACATAGTCCGTCGAAATGTGTATCAGCACCCCGCCGCTCTTTTGCATCGCATTCGCAAGGTATCCAACCGCCGTAGCGTTCAGCAACTCCGCACGTGCCGCATCGTCCTCGGCACGGTCCACATTCGTATAGGCTGCGCAGTTCACCACGACGCCGATCCCGTGTTCACGGATGAAGCCCTCCACCGCCTCCGCGTCCGTGATGTCGAGCCGCAGGGTATCGTCCCCCGCAACATCCGTAAAAAAGTAACGGTCCGACGAGGCGGCTGAGGCCCGCCGGAGCGCCCGCCCCAACTGTCCCTCGGAGCCCGTAACCAAGATATTCATAACTTGTAAAGGTCTTCGTTGTAATCGAACGGCGAGATGAAATCCCGCAGAAGCGGATGTCGTGTATCTTTCTCGCTCAGGATGGCTTCCTCAGCCGGAATCCGCCAGTCGATACCCAGCGACGCATCCCGTATCGAGATGCCGCCGTCCGCCTCCGGAGCATAGTAGTTGTCGCACTTGTACTGGAAAACGGCCTCTTCGCTCAACACGGCGAAACCGTGGGCAAAACCCCGCGGAATGAACAGTTGGAGGTGATTCTCCTCCGTAAGTTCCACAGCAACGTGCTGCCCGTACGTCGGGCTCCCCCGGCGGATGTCCACCGCAACGTCCAGAACCGCACCGCGCACGCACCGCACCAACTTCGACTGGGCATGAGGAGGACGCTGGAAATGAAGGCCCCGCAGCACCCCGCAGGTCGAGCGCGACTCGTTGTCCTGAACGAAATCCACCGCACGAACCTTGTCGCTGAAATCCCGCTGCGAGAAACTCTCGAAAAAGTAACCCCGCGCATCCCGGAAAAGGCGCGGCTCGACGATAACTACGCCTTCGATAGATGTCCGTATTATATTCATGGTCCTGAGTTGTAATCAAAGATTCGATTCGCCCGTACGTTCCAGCTCCCCGATAACTTTCAGCAAGTACTGCCCGTACTGGTTCTTCAACAGCGGAGCCGCCACTTCGCGCAGTTTATCCGTGTCGATCCAGCCCTGCCGGTAGGCAATGCCCTCCAGACAGGCGATCTTTAGTCCCTGACGTTTCTCGATAACCTCGATGAACGTCGAAGCCTCGCTCAGCGAGTCGTGCGTCCCCGTATCCAACCACGCGAAGCCCCGCCCCAAGGTCTGCACCCTTAACTTGCCGGCCGAAAGAAAACGCTGGTTAACCGTCGTGATCTCCAACTCCCCGCGGGACGAAGGCTCGATCGTTTTGGCCGTTGCGACCACCCTGTTCGGATAGAAATAGAGGCCCACCACCGCGTAGTTCGATTTCGGATGCTGCGGCTTCTCTTCGATCGAAAGGCAATTCCCCGATTTGTCGAATTCTGCAACTCCATAACGCTCCGGGTCATCCACCCAGTAGCCGAACACCGTAGCGTTGCCATCCTCCTCGGCCGTGCGGACCGCCTCCCGAAGCATGCCCGAGAAGCCCGCTCCGTGGAAAATGTTGTCCCCCAGAACAAGGCACACCGAGTCATCGCCGATGAATTCCGCTCCGATCAAAAATGCCTGAGCCAGACCGTCCGGGGACGGCTGTTCCGCGTACTCCAGGCGGATTCCATAATCCGAACCGTCGCCCAGCAGACGACGGAAGCCCGGAAGGTCCTGAGGCGTCGAAATCAATAATATCTCGCGAATACCCGCAAGCATTAAAACCGACAGCGGATAATAGACCATCGGCTTGTCGTAGACCGGTAGCAATTGTTTGCTAACCCCCTTGGTGATCGGGTAAAGACGCGTGCCCGAACCGCCCGCCAATACGATGCCTTTCATAATCAACTAATGGACCTTAACTCACAACTTATCTATATAATTCTGAATACGATTCTGTTGGCTGCTCTTGCCTAACTGTGCCCTCCAAAGCATATTTCACGACAGCCTCGTCGCTCATCTGGGCGTAAGAAGAAATACCGGACAGTAAAAATCCGGATAACAATAAAATGCAGAAAATCCTGTTCATGAATTATTTCACTGTTGGCTGATATGGCTTATTAGAAAACGATCGTCAGAATTTTTTCCCGAAAACAATCGCACAAAACGTATTCGTAAGAACTTTGAGATCGAGCCACCAGGAGCGATGACCCAGATAATAGAGGTCATATTCCAATCTGCGCAGCATCTTTTCCATCGTATCCGTATAACCGTTATAAAGCGTCGCATAGGAAGTCACTCCCGGACGGATCTGATACAGATAAACATAACGCATGTCGTATTCGAGAATCTGGTCTATATAGAATTTCCGCTCCGGCCGGGGCCCTATAAAGGCCATGTCCCCACAGAAGACATTCCATAACTGAGGCAGTTCATCCAGATGGTGGGCACGCAGAAATCGGCCGACTCTCGTCAGGCGGGGGTCATTATCCCCGCCGCTGTGACTTAACTGCGGACCGAATTTTTCAGCGTCGAGCCGCATGGAACGGAACTTATAAATATTGAACGGACGACCGAAACGACCGATACGCTCCTGTTTGAAGATGGCTGGTCCTCCGTCTTCCCATTTGACTGCGATATAACAGATCAAAAATAAGGGAGAGAATAGAATCAATGCCAACCATGCCAGCAAACAATCTGCCACCCGCTTCACCTGGCGCGTAAATGAAGACATGCCGTCCGGAATGAAACGGTCTTTGGGAACATATTTACTCACAGGGGTCGAGACTTCTATATCCTCATCGAATTTCGGATGCCGGTTCTTTAGCTTGCAGGCCCATCTCGCATAAGCATTATTATCCACCGCATCCGATATTCGAACGTGCAAATCCGAATCGGAAGTCGATGGCAAAACATTCGCTCGTTGCAGCAGCAACGGAATGGCATCTTCCCCGACCAAAGTACAGGGCATCTGCATTTTTTTGGAAAATCCCCGCAGGCACATGCAACCCTGTGCTTTTACAAACAATCGCAGGCTATAAGCCGAAAGACCGTATGCAACCCAGGCATCTACCGAATCCAAAAAATACAGATGCAGGAAAGAGCCGTCATTCTTATATTCATTGAGCGTGATAACGTCCGAAATCATTTGTGTAGACTGCCCCATGATAAATCGTATAAATTTGAAGATTCGCTTCCTGTTATGTGAATTCGCTGATCGTCCTTCTGTACCAGTGTTTGTATAGTTCGGGAGCAAGCGCCGGAACCGTCAATATCTCGTAATCGGGACCGGCTGTCCGCAGGATATGCCCTCGGGAATACGCTTGCAGATCCGCATCCGTAACGGAGGCCATTACCACAGGAAAAGGATAATCCCTGAAGTTGAAGACAGCAGTTTCATGCCGGGGAAACAGACGGCACAGCTGGCAGGCCGAATGCTCGAAGGCAACCCAATATCCTCCAGTATTATACAGGTGGACGAGTGTTTCGTTGTTCTTTTCCCGGTCGAGGATTTCTTGCTGATGAGCTGCCAGGAAGGACATCAACCTCATTCCCGGCGATTCGGACAATTGAGACTGTTGAGAAATTCCGTACATTGTTTTCGATATGCTATGAACCACTTGCCAATGCCGCTCCGCTGTCGGGACAATGTCCCAGCCACCGGTCGTAATCGTCCAACCGTTGCAGGAGCCGCTTTTTAGTTTTCCGGAGAGCGGCGGTGTCACCTCGCCACGGGTCAATGAGTTCGTGAGCCTGGGCATAATAGAACCGATTGTCCGTACAGCCGTAAAGCGTAACGAGCAGCAATGCCCGGGACTGCTCGGCCTTGACCAGCGGAAGGATGCTCCGGACCGTGCCGCAGAGACGCTCATACGCCTCGGTCTGGCCGAGAATGGCATAAGCCGGAAGCAACAGCGCATAGAGTTTACAACGCATTACGTCGCTGTCCATCTGCAGGTTACCATACAGACGCAATGTTTCGCAGGCCAGAGTCCGGTCCTCGTCAGTCACCCCCTCCGGACTATGATAGCGTCTCAGAGCCTCGTGCAACCCCGATTGCAGGCGTTCGTTGTCCAACCGATTATATGGATGTTTGCCTTCGTTATTCAGGGCGATGACTTCGTATTCGCCGGAACGGACATGCAGCAGAGGAACCCACAGCCAGTTTTCGACACACACGACCAAATCTTTCTGTCCGGCACCGGGCTGAATGGCAACACACGCTTCGACACCCTTGAAACGCCCTGCGGTAATGCGCACCTTGTCGCCTTTCATAAGACGCTTCGTTTCGGGAACATAAACAGGGAGTTCATTGGAATAGGCCCGGGCGACCCATTGCAGATTCAGCATCTCCTTATCGGACAGATAAGGGTAATAACTGTGCTGCCCGTTCTTTACGCGCGGCAGGAAATTGTACTGCGGCAATACCTGCTTCATACGATAAAGCTCGTTCTCCGATGACCGGATAAAGACATAGTTGTAGAATAACGACCGGTGTGTGTCGATAAGACGGTCCCCCTCATGCCTTACCTCCCGGTAGGAAGGGGCAAAGAATTCGAATGCCGGCTCACCATTACGGAGCCGACGCTCCAATTCCCGTTGCAACCCGACGGCCGGTCCCCGGTGACAGAGGGGAAGCGTCAGCACATACCATCGAATGGCATGGCTGTTTTTCATACTTGCAAGTTGTTCGGGGGAGGACACAAAAAGAGGTCCGATGCGCTCCTCCAAGATCTCCTTCATCGCTCTTTACGAATGGATTGAATCTGTGGTACGGGCACATCGCGGCCATGTCAGAAAGCATTTATAATGCTCTGATATTTAATCATTTGCTGATGCGCCCCAAGTATTCCCGGAAAAATTCTCACTCTCGACAATCTGACGCAGATACCGGAAATACAAGTTTTGCTATGTATAGTTTCTTTCCAAGAAACCATAATTCGGCCTAAAGCAATGATTATCCTATATATAAGAGTACAATACGCCCTTTTATGACAACATTCTTTTGTATTATCCTTATTTATATTAGGTTGAAAGACCGACCGGAGGTGTCGGAATAAAAAAAATTGTTGGACATATCTAAAAATGCGAACCATTGACGTAAATCACTAATTTACAGCCTATTTTGTGAGGGGGGGGGGATTTTTTATAATAAAAAATGAGCCAGTTTTGTTTGGTCCTTTGGACAATAATACATACTTTTGCCCAGTCACTTATGGTTTCTTGGAAAGAAATCACATTATTTCAGTCGGCCAACTCACGATTCCCAATCTCCATAAAAATACCTCATATACAGAATCATTGCAACCACTTCTTTTTGCTTTGCAAGATTTAGTATCTCGATGCTCAGGGATTTTAGCGCACGGGACCGCTGTTCCAAAGCGGCATTTGAGCGCAAGACGCTGAAAATAAACCGTTGCCTTTTCGTTACCTATTGTCTTATACAAAAATGTAACGACCCGAATTATCGGATCGTTACATTCTTTCACTCCCGCTCCGGAAAGAGCGGCTTTTTTATTTCAGCCCCGTCAGCAGGGCGAAGAAGGAACCGAAGAGGAAGAAAAATTTGCTGAGTTTGAGCCGCAGCGAACGGTAGCCGCGGTACTTCTGGGTTTTGACGGTGTTGATGCTGATGCCCAGCCGGCGGGCGATCTCGGCGCCCTTGAACCCGGCGATCGAGAGGCGAATGATCCGGCTCTGCTCCGAAGGCAGGGCGTGGATATCGCTGTAAAGCCGGCGGATAACCTCCTCCCCGACCATTCCGGCAAGCAGTCCGGTATCGGCTTCGGGATCGAAGTGGGGGGGGGAAACTTCGTCGCGCACCTGCTGTTCGTGCATGTTCCGCAGCAGCGACTCGCGGTTGCTGCGGTCGCGCCGGTAGGCCAGCGAATTGTGGTAGACCGAACGATAGAGATAAGCCGCAAGTTCGGGAAGCACCGAAAAGGTCCGGTCCGACTGCCACATCCTGAGCAGCAACTCCTGGACGAGATCCTCGGCGAACGCGGCATCGCCCGTAAGCGACGCCGAATAGGCACAGAGCGCCTTGTAGTAACGGGCGTAGAGCTCCTCCCAAGCAACGGGCTCCTTCCCGTTGACCCGGCTCACGAACTCTTCCGATTCCGTTGGTCTTATCTCCATGACAACTTATTCCGACTTGTGCAAAACGTTTGGCGTGCTTTGCAAAAACCCTCCAAAAAGAGCGTTGCAACGAGGGGTTTGCTCGCAAATATAAGTATTTTGAACCATATATATATGCGTTTCGGACATTTTTCTGTACGAACCGGACAAAGCCCGGCGTTACATTTTTCAACAAAAAAACGAACCGGAACGACATTTATTCCGAATTCCGACCGCCGATATAATAAATCGTCGCAAAAAGTTGCATTTCAATTATATTTTCCTAAATTTGTATTATCCGAATCATACCGCAAATTCTTATGGAAAAACGTGAACTTTTACTCGGAGACGAAGCCCTCGCGCTGGGGGCGCTCCATGCGGGACTGTCGGGCGTCTATGCTTATCCGGGTACACCCTCGACCGAAATCACCGAATATATCCAGGATCATCCCCTCGCCGTCGCGCGCGGCGTCCACCGCACGTGGTCGTCGAACGAAAAGACGGCCATGGAGGAGGCGCTCGGCATGTCGTTCGCCGGCAAACGCGCGCTGGTCTGCATGAAACACGTGGGACTGAACGTGGCTGCCGACGCCTTCGTCAACGCGGCGATGACCGGGGCCAACGGCGGACTGGTGGTGGTCGTGGCCGACGACCCTTCGATGCACTCCTCGCAGAACGAGCAGGATTCGCGCTTCTACGGAAAATTCGCCCTCGTGCCGACTTTCGAACCCTCCACCCAGCAGGAAGCCTACGACATGGTGAAAGCCGCGTTCGAACTTTCGGAACGGTTCCGGATTCCGGTGCTGATGCGCCTGACGACCCGCATGGCCCACTCGCGGGCGGTGGTCGAAGTGACGGAACCTCGCGCCGAAAACGAACTGCACTCGCCCGCCGAAACCCGCCAATGGGTACTCATGCCGGGCAATTCGCGCGTGCGGTACAAGATCCTGCTGGACGACTACGCCCGATTGGAGACGGAGGCTGCCGCAAGCCCGTTCAACACCTATACGGAGGGTCCGGACAAACGGCTGGGCATCATCGCCTGCGGCATCGCCCATAATTACGTGATGGAGAACTACCCGGACGGCTGTCCGCATCCGGTGCTGAAGCTGTCGCAATACCCGCTGCCCCGCGACCTGGTGCGGCGCATGGCCTCGGAATGCCAGGCGTTGCTCGTCGTCGAGGAGGGTCAGCCCGTCGTGGAGGAGGCCGTGCGGGGCGTACTGCCCGGTCCCCTGCCGATCCGGGGACGCCTGACGGGCGAACTGCCCCGCACCGGGGAGCTCACGCCCGACAGTGTACGCGCGGCCCTCGGGATGTCCCCGCACCGGACACACGCCGCCAGCGAGATCGTCGTGCCCCGCCCGCCCGCACTGTGTCAGGGATGCGGACACCGCGACATGTACACCGCACTGACCGAGGTGGTCCGCGAGGAATATCCCGCCGGCAAGGTTTTCAGCGATATCGGCTGCTACACGCTGGGGTGGCTGGCTCCGTTCCACGCCATCGACACCTGCGTGGACATGGGGGCCTCGATCACCATGGCCAAAGGCGCCGCCGACGCAGGACAGCACCCCTCGATCGCCGTGATCGGCGACTCGACCTTCACCCATTCGGGCATGACGGGGCTGCTGGACGCCGTGAACGAGCGGGCGAACATCACGGTCATCATCTCGGACAACCTCACGACAGGCATGACCGGAGGCCAGGATTCGGTCGGCACGGGACGCCTCGAGCAGATATGCGCCGGCATCGGCGTCGACCCGGCGCACATCCGCGTGACGGTGCCGCTGCCCAGGAACCGCGAGGAGCTGAAGGCGATGATCCGCGAAGAGATCGCTTATCCGGGCGTCTCGGTCATCATCCCGCGCCGCGAATGCATCCAGACCGCCAAAAAACATAACACGGCAAAAAAGTAAAGGCTTATGAAACGCGACATCATACTCTCAGGAGTCGGAGGACAGGGAATCCTCTCCATCGCCACCGTCATCGGACGGGCGGCCCTCGCCGAAGGGCTGCAGTTGAAGCAGGCCGAAGTCCACGGCATGAGCCAGCGGGGCGGCGACGTGCAGTCGAACCTGCGCATCTCCTCGTCAGCGATCCATGCGGACCTCATCCCGCGGGGCGAGGCCGACCTCATCGTCTCGCTCGAACCGATGGAGGCGCTGCGCTACCTGCCGTGGCTGGCGTCCGACGGCTGGGTCATCACCAACACGGTCCCGCTGGTCAACATCCCCAACTACCCCGGCGCCGATGCCCTGCAACGCGAACTGGAGGCGCTGCCCCACGCGGTGACGCTCGACATCGACGCCTTGGCCAAGGCCGCGGCATCGTCCCGCTCGGCCAACATGGTGCTGCTGGGCGCCGCGGCGCCGTTTCTGGACATCGACGCCGCGAAGCTCGAAGCGGGCATCCGCGACATCTTCGCCCGCAAAGGCGAGCAGGTGGTGGAGATGAACCTCGCGGCATTCCGCGCCGGGTATGAAGCGACCCAAAAACAGGCAAAACGATGAAAATACCTTTCGACAGGTCCTACCTGCGCTCCGCGCTGGAGCAGATGGACATTGCAGACATCGCGCAGGCCACGATCCGCCAGTCGGGCGACATCGCCCGCATGATGGAGCGCGAAACCGGCGCCGAGTTTCTCCATCTCGAAATGGGCGTGCCGGGACTGCCTCCCGAGCGGGTGGGCGTCGAGGCCGAATGCGCGGCCCTGCGAAGGGGCGTTGCGTCGCAGTATCCCGCCATGCCCGGCATCCCGGAGCTGAAAACCGCGGCTTCGCGCTTTATCGAGGCCTTTCTCGACGTGAAGGTCGCCCCCGAAGGGTGCGTCCCGACCGTCGGATCGATGCAGGGCAGCTTCGCCACATTCCTGATGTGCTCGCAGCTCGACCCGGCCAAGAACAAGATACTCTTTATCGACCCCGGATTCCCCGTGCAGCGCAGTCAGGTGCGCATCCTCGGCATCCCCTCGGAGTCGTTCGACATCTACGACTACCGGGGTGAAAAGCTGGGGCCGAAGATCGAGAGCTACCTCGCCGCGGGCGACGTGGCGGCCATCGTCTACTCGAACCCCAACAATCCGGCGTGGATCTGCCTGACGGAAGACGAACTGCGCACGATCGGCGGGCTGGCCACGAAATACGACGCCGTCGTCATCGAGGACCTCGCCTACCTCTGCATGGATTTCCGCAAACCGCTGGGGCGTCCTTTCGAAGCGCCCTATCAGCCCACCGTCGCCCGTTACACGCAGAATTACATCCTGCTGGTCTCGGGATCGAAGATATTCAGCTACGCCGGACAGCGAATCGCCGTGGCGGCCGTCTCCGAGACGCTCTACCGCCGCGAATACCCGGCCCTGCGCCGGCGTTACAACATCGGACGGCTGGGCGACGCCTTCGTGCTGGTCTTCCTCTACGCGGCTTCGTCGGGCACAAGCCACTCGGCGCAGCACGCCCTGGCGGCGATGTTCCGCGCGGCGGCCGACGGCGAATTGGATTTCGTAGGCGAAGCCTCGGAATACGCCCGCCGCGCCCGGCTCACCAAGGAGGCGTTTCTCCGCCACGGCTTCCGCATCGTCTACGACAAGGACCGGGACGAGGCCGTCAGCGACGGATTCTTCTACACGGTGGGCTACGGCGGGATGACCAGCGCCGAACTGCTGAGCGAACTGCTGCTCTGCGGCATCTGCGCCATCTCGCTCACCTCGACCGGCAGCCGTCAGCACGGCATCCGGGTCTGCGTCTCGCAGCTGAACCGTCCCGAACAGTTCGACCTGCTCGAAGAACGTTTGCAAATATTCGCCGAAACCCATAAATAGACGATTCCATGCGCTTTACGACTGCCGCGGAGGCGGTAAAACTCATCCGATCCAACGACAGCGTCTACATTCAGGGCAGCACCTCGATTCCCGAGGTGCTCGCGGCCGCGATGGCCGACCGGGGCCCGGAACTCCGGGGCGTGAAGGTCTACTCGGCCTTCGCCGTGGGAGCCTTCGAGGCCCCCTACTGCCGGCCCGAATACCGCGATTCGTTCCTCGTGAACAGCCTCTTCGTGGCCAACAACATCCGCCGCTGGCTGGCCGACGGCTGCGGACAGTCGATCCCGGCCTTTCTGGGCGAGATTCCGGGGCTGTTCCGCGACGGCACGCTGCCCCTCGATTTCGCGCTCATCAACGTCTCGCCGCCCGACGCCGAGGGCTACTGCTCGTTCGGCGTCTCGGCCGATCTGGCGGTGTCGGCGGTGGAGTGTGCGAAGACCATTATCGCGCAGGTCAACAAGGCGATGCCCTACTCTTACGGCGACGCCGTGATCCACTCCTCGCGCTTCGCCGCGGCCGTGGAGGTCGACTCCCCGCTGGTGGAGGTCCCGACGGCCGTGCCCACCGACACCGAACTCAAAATAGGAAACTACATCGCCGAACTGATCCCCGACGGAGCCACGCTTCAGATCGGCGTCGGCGGCATCCCCAACGCCGTGCTGGGGGCCCTCCGCGGCCACAAGCACCTGGGACTGCACACCGAGGCGATGACCGACGGCGTGCTGCCGCTGCTGGAAAGCGGCGTGATCGACAACTCGCAGAAAGCGGTGATGCCCGGCGTGACGGTGGCGTCGCTGGCCCTGGGTTCGCGCCGGCTGTACGACTACATGGACTACCGCAAGGACCTGGTGATGAAGGACGTGGCGTGGACCAACGATCCGTTCCGCATCCGGCGGAATCCCCGGGTCATGGCCATCAACTCGGCCGTGGAGGTGGACCTCACGGGTCAGGTGTGCGCCGACTCGGTCGGCGAACGCATCATCTCGGGCGTAGGCGGTCAGCACGACTTCATGTACGGCGGAGCGCTGTCCGAAGGGGGCAAAACCTTTATCGCCATCCCCTCGACCACGCCCAAAGGCGAGTCGAAGATCAAAGCGCTGCTGACGCCCGGCGCGGGGGTCGTCACGACGCGCCACATGGTCCAGCACATCGTCACCGAATACGGCGTGGCGCACCTGCGGGGCCGCAACCTCGCCGAGCGGGCCCGGGCGCTGATCGCCATAGCCCACCCTTCGGTCCGCGAAGAGCTGGAACGCGCCGCCGCGAAGCGCTTCGGCTACTCGTTCCTGCGGCTCAAACCGTAACCCCGACCCGGGCCGCTCCGCCGGATGCTCCTCCGGCCGGACGCCGGAACGGCTGACAAACTGTAAGCACCGATCAGTCGGAGAGGGGATCTATTTTATTGATTTTCGATAAAAATAAATTGTTTTTCAAAAATTAATCCCTATATTTGTCCCCAAGTGCGTAACAAACCGTTACCCGGCAACCCTCACCCGACTGCGGACAAACTATGATCAAACTGGAAAACATCAACAAAACCTATAACAACGGCTCGCCGCTTCACGTGCTGAAGGGCATCGACCTCGAGGTCGGCAAGGGCGAACTGGTGTCGATCATGGGAGCTTCGGGTTCGGGCAAATCGACCCTGCTGAACATCCTCGGCATCCTCGACGACTACGACAGCGGCAACTACTACCTCGCGGGGCGTCTGATTAAGAACCTCAACGAAACGCAGGCCGCCGCCGCACGCAACCGGATGATCGGCTACATCTTCCAGTCGTTCAACCTCATCAACTACAAAAACGCCGTCGAGAACGTCGCCCTGCCGCTCTATTACCAGGGCGTCGCCCGCCGCAAACGCAATGCGCAAGCGCTGGAATACCTCGACATGCTGGGCCTGCGCGACTGGGCCGCACACATGCCCAACGAGATGTCGGGCGGCCAGAAGCAGCGCGTGGCGATTGCCCGGGCGCTCATCAACCAGCCCGAGATCATCCTCGCCGACGAGCCTACGGGTGCATTGGACAGCGTCACCTCGCAGGAGGTGATGAACCTGCTGCGGCGGGTCAACACCGACATGGGCATGACCATCATCTGCGTCACCCACGAGCAGTCGATCGCCGACCAGACCGACAAGATCATCCGCCTCAGGGACGGCGTCATCAGCAGCATCGACCAAACGGGCCTCGGAAAACGATGAGGGAACTGCTGCTGGAGATCTGGACCTCGGTGCGGCGCAACAAGCTGCGCACGTTCCTCACGGGCTTCTCGGTCGCGTGGGGCATCTTCATGCTGGTGATCCTGCTGGGCTCGGGCAACGGACTGAAGAACGGCGTGCTGGCCAACTTCGACGACTATGCCACCAACTCCATAGACCTCTACGGCGGCCGGACCTCCAAGCCGTGGATGGGTTACGAGAAAGGCCGCCGCATACGGATGTGGAACAGCGACCTGGAAATCCTCAAACGGGAGTTCCCCGAGGTCGAGGAGGTCTCGGCCAACAAATGGCTCGACGGCAAGAAAGCCACCTACGGACGCGAGTTCACCCAGGTCTGGCTGCGGGGATCGCTCCCGAAAGTGCAGCAGATGGAGGGCATCAAACTCTCAGCCGGACGCTACATCAACGACGCCGACGTGAAGAACTACCGCAAGGTCATCGTCATCGACGAACCGATGCGCCGCATCCTCTTCAAAGGCGCCGACCCGCTGGGCAAGCAGATCAAAGTCGGGGGCCTCGTCTTCACGGTGATCGGCATCGAAAAGGGCGACGCCCAGCGCAACAACTCCTCGTGCACGATCCCCCTCACGACCGGACAGCTCATCTACACGGCCAACAATCCCGAGGTCAACAACGTCATCCTCACGCTGCGGGGCGTCGACACCGACGAACAGATGGAGGATTTCGAGAAACGCCTCATCAGCCGCCTCGCCGCCGAACACCACTTCGCCCCGGACGACCGGAGCGCCATCTGGATCAACAACACGATGGAGATGTACAAGAACATGATGGTCGTCTTCGGGGGCATCAACCTCTTCGTCTGGATCATCGGCCTCGGGACGCTGCTGGCGGGCATCGTCGGCGTGAGCAACATCATGCTGGTAACCGTCACCGAGCGCACCGCCGAATTCGGCATCCGCAAGGCTCTCGGGGCCAGACCGGCGTCGATCATCCGCCTGATCCTCACCGAATCGGTCCTGATCACCGCGGCGTTCGGCTACCTGGGGATGGTGCTGGGCGTGGCCGTGATGGAGACGGTCAACTACCTGCTCAACCAAATGCCGTCGCAACAGACCGAGGGCGGCATGAATTCGGTGTTCCTCGACCCGACGCTCGATCTGGGCGTAGCCGTGAGCGCCACGGTGGTACTGGTCGCCGCGGGCCTCATCGCCGGGTACATCCCCGCCTACCGCGCGGCACAACTGAAAACGATCGACGCTCTGCGTTACAACAAATAAAGCCATGTCCTTTTTCGACACAGACCGCTGGAACGAAATCTGGCAGACCATCGCCCGGAACCGCAAGCGCAGTATCATGACTGCGCTGGGGGTCTTCTGGGGTATCTTCATGCTGACGGTGATGCTGGGCGCGGGGATGGGTCTGGGACGTCTGTTCCGGGCGCAGTTGGGCGACATGTCGACCAACACGCTGCTCATGCAGCCCCAGCAGACCGGCATCCCCTACAAGGGCATGCCCAAAAACCGCTGGTGGTGGATGAACAACGAGGATGTGGAGACGGTGAAGCGGCTGCCCCAGGTGCAGTACGCCTCGGCGGTGCTCTGGGGCCGCGAGGTCCACGCCAGCTTCCGGGAGCACAAGGGCGACTACACGCTGATGGGGTACACCCCCGACTACCAGAAAATCAATCCTCAGAAAATCCTCTACGGACGCTTTATCAACGAGGTCGACATGGTGCAGAAACGCAAATCCTGCGTCATCGGCACCCAGGTCTGCAAGGACCTGTTCCCCGGCGGAGAGGACCCCACGGGCAGGATCATCAAACTAAGCAACACCTATTTCCGGGTGGTCGGCGTGCTGCGCAAACAGAGCACCGCGATGTCGTTCAGCGACGTCGAGCGCACGATCGTGGTCCCCGTGTCGCTCGCGCAGCAGATGTTCGGGCGCGGCAACGGCATCGACATGCTCGCCGTGGCGGGCCGCGACGACACTCCGAGCAAGGAGGTCGACAAGGCGTGCCGCGAAGCGGTCTTCGCACGCCACATCATCTCCCCGGACGACGAAAAAGCCGTCTGGTCGATGGCCACGGCCGAGATTTTCGAGAAGGTGATGGGGCTGTTCAACGGCATCGCGCTGCTGACGTGGATCGTGGGACTCGGAACGCTGCTGGCGGGCATCGTCGGCGTGAGCAACATCATGCTGGTGCTCGTGAAGGAGCGCACGCAGGAGATCGGCATCCGCCGCGCGCTGGGCGCCCCGCCCCGGGCCATCATCGGACAGATACTCTCCGAGAGTTTCGTGCTCACGTTCATCGCAGGAGTGCTGGGGCTCACGACGGCCGTGGGCGTGCTCTCGGTGGTCGACTCGATCTACTACCAGGCCGTCACCGTGGCGCAGGACGGATTCGAGATATCGTGGATGATCTCGTTCGGCACGGGAATGCTCGCCCTCGTGATCCTCGTGGCAGGCAGTCTGCTGGCGGGCGTCATCCCCGCGACCCGCGCCCTGAAAATCAAAGCCGTGGACGCCATACGCGAAGAATAAGAACAAATATCAATACACAGCCCTATGAAAAAGTTTCTGAAGATTTTTGCCGGAGTGCTCTTCGCAGCGCTTTTACTGGGAACCTTCTGGTTCCTGTGGCAGAAAACCCGTCCGGTGAAGGTCGTCTACACGATCGTACAGCCCAAACTGGACACGCTCAAACAGTTCGTGGTGGCCACGGGCAAGGTCGAGCCGCGCGATGAAGTGATGATAAAACCCCAGATTTCGGGCATCATCTCCGACGTCTACAAGGAGGCCGGGCAGTCGGTGCGCAAAGGCGAGGTGATCGCCACGGTGAAGGTCGTACCCGAAATGGGCCAGCTCTCGAGCGCCGAATCGCGCGTGTCGGTGGCCGAGATTTCGCTGGCGCAAACCCGCCGCGAGCACGACCGCACGACGGCCCTGCACGCGAAGGGCGTCGTCTCGAACGAGGAGGCCGAACAGAGCCGCACGGCCCTGGCAAAAGCCGAAGAGGAGCTGCAGAACGCCAGGGAGAACCTCGAGATCGTGAAGAACGGCATCTCGAGCCGCTTCAAAGAACTGAGCAACACGCAAATCCGTTCGACGATCGACGGCATGATCCTCGACGTGCCGATCAAAGTCGGCAACTCGGTGATCCAGGCCAACACGTTCAACGACGGCACGACGATCGCCACGGTGGCCGACATGTCGAACATGCTCTTCCGGGGCAACGTCGACGAGACGGACGTGGGCAAACTCAACGAGGGCATGCCCGTAAAACTCACCATCGGAGCGCTGCAAAACGTCGAACTGGACGCCCGGCTGGAGTACGTCTCGCCGAAAGCCACCGAAGACAACGGCGTGGTGCTCTTCGAGGTCAAAGCCGCCGTGACGGTGCCCGCCAAGGTCTTCGTGCGGGCGGGTTACAGCGCCAACGCCAGCGTGATGATCGAGAGCCGCGAAGGGGTGCTGACTCTCCCGGAGAGCACCGTGGAGTTCGAGAACGGCAAGAGCTATGTCCATGTGCTGACCAGCGCCGAGGGGGCCGAGGAGCAGACCTTCGACAAACGCGAGGTGCAAATCGGCCTTTCGGACGGCATAAACATCGAGATTAAGGAGGGCGTGACCGCCGGGGACAACATCCGCGGCGTCAAAGAAGACAAAAAGAAAAAGTAACCGCAAAAATACCGCATGATGAAAACCGGCATCTTACTCGCGGCCCTGTTCGCCGCCACGGCGGCCTGTGCGCAGGGTGCGGCCCCGGAGAGCCCCGGACAGTCGCCCGCGGCGGGCATTCCCTGGACGCTCGACGACTGCATCGGCTTTGCCCAGCGCAATAATCTCGACGTTCAGCGACGTTCGCTGCAGGTGGAGAAGAGCGACGTGGAACTCTCGACAGCCAAATACAGCCGCCTGCCCGATCTGAACGCTTCGGTCGGCGCCGACGCCTCGTTCGGCCGCGTGCTCTCGAGCGACAACACCTACCAGACAAAGAACCAGACCTCGGGATCGCTCAACGTCTCGGCCTCCGTGCCGCTGTTCCAGGGCATGCGCATCAACCACCAGGTCAAAGCCGGAAAGCTGGACCTCGCGGCTGCCGTGGAAGACCTGGAGCGGGCCCGCGAGGATGTGGCGATCCATGTCATGACGCTCTATCTGGAGGTGCTTTATAACAAGGAGATGGTCGGCGTGGCCGAACGCCAGCTGACGCTGAGCACACAGCAGGCCGAGCGGAGCCGGGCGCTGGCGGCCGCGGGCAAACAGCCCGAATCGACCGTCTACGAGAGCGACGCCCTCGTTGCCAGCAATCGCATGACCCTCACGCAGGCCCGTAACGACCTGCAACTGGCGCTGCTCAACCTGAGCCAGGCCCTCAACCGCGAAAGCGCCGCCGGTTTCGACATCGTCGATCCGGCACTCGACAGCGTGGCGCTCGCCGCGCTCCACCGCCTCGGTTCGGCCGACGATGTCTACGCCTACGCCGCCGAGAACCGTCCTCACATCCGCGCCGAACGGCTGCGACTGGAGAGTTCGGAACATTCGGCAGCCATCGCCCGCTCGGCCCTCTACCCCTCGCTGTCGCTCTCGGGCGGCTACGGCACGGGAGTTTACAGCGCCGATCAGGACAAATTCTGGACCCAGATGCGCCACAACAGCCGCGAATACGTCGGCGTCTCGCTCAACGTCCCGATCTTCAACCGCCGGGCCACGCGCAACGGCATCCGCACGGCGCAGATCGCCGTACGCAGCCAACAGTTGGCCGTCACCGAGGCCGAACGCGAACTGCGCAAACTCATCGAACAGGCGTGGTACAACGCCGACGCCTCCTACGCTAAGTACCGGTCGGCCGAAGCCGCCGCGGCGTCGGCCCGGATCGCCTTTGCCTACGAGGAGCGGAAAGCCGAAGCGGGCCGTTCGACGGTGTTCGACTTCAACGATGCCAAAACGCGCATGGAGAAGGCCGAGGCCGACGCCGTGCAGGCCAAATACGAGTTCGTATTCCGTTCGAAGATACTCGATTTCTACCGCGGGAAGCCGCTGCAACTCTGAAAAAGAGGGTGCCGGATAAACATTTTCAAACAAATAGGACGACCTGAAACGGTCGCCCTATTGCTTTCCGGGACATCAGTCCCAACAAAGTCCCGGGAAGTCTCCGGTAGTAGGTCCCAGGCTTCCTCCGGCAGGAAAGCCCTTCGTGCGTCACTGAAATCTGTGTTTATCCCAGCAATACAAAGGTAAAATAAAATATTTAATCGCACAAGCAGCCGGGCGTTTTTGTTTCCATTGCCGACCGAATTGTTATACACAGAATACTTTTCGTACGGCAAAAAGGCGGCAATCCGGAAAATTTGCCCTACTTTTGCAGCGATTTCAACGGCAAACAGATGGAATGGCTTAAAGAATTGCTCATCGAGCACTCGGCACTGCAGGCCGTCGTGGTGATCTCGCTCATCTCGACGATCGGTATCGGTCTGGGCAAGATCCGCTTTTTCGGCATCTCGCTCGGCACGGCTTTCATCTTCTTCGTGGGGATCATGGCCGGGCATTTCGGACTGTCGCTCGACCCGGCGATGCTGACCTACGCCGAGAGCTTCGGACTGGTGATCTTCGTCTACGCCCTCGGCCTGCAGGTGGGCCCGGGCTTCTTCAGTTCGATGCGCGTCGACGGACTGCGGCTGATGTCGCCGGCCATCGCCGTCGTGCTGCTCGGCACGGCGCTGGCCGTGGGACTGAGCTACGCATTCAAAGTCCCGATGTCCGACATGTCGGGCATCCTCTGCGGCGCGACGACCAACACTCCTGCGCTGGGCGCTGCGCAGCAAGCCCTGCAACAGATGGGAATGGACGTCAACGGCGCCGCACTGAGCTGTGCCGTGGCCTACCCGCTGGGCGTCGTGGGCGTAATTCTGGCCATGGTTTTCCTGCGCAAACTCTTCGTGCGTCCCGCGGACATGCCGGGTCCCGACGCCGAACACCACAAGAACGTCTTCATCGCCAGCTACCGCCTCACCAACCCCGCCGTTTTCGGCAAGAGCGTGCACGAGATCGCGGCCCACAGCCACCACCACTTTGTCATTTCGCGCCTGTGGCGTGACGGGCGGGTGTCGATCCCCACGTCGGACATGACGCTCGATGCGGGTGACGTGATCCTCGTAATCACCACCCCCGGCGATGCCGACGCCCTGCGGCTGATCTTCGGCGAGCAGGAGCAGAAGGACTGGAACAAGGAAAACATAGACTGGAACGCCGTGGACCGCCAGCTGATCTCGCAGCGAATCCTGGTGACGCGCCCCGAGATCAACGGCAAGAAGCTCTCGCAACTGCGCCTGCGGAACAACTACGGCATCAACATCAGCCGCGTCTACCGTTCGGGCGTACAACTGTTGGCGACGCCCGACCTGCGGCTCCAGATGGGCGACCGCCTGACGGTGGTGGGCGAAGCGCAGGCGATCCGCAACGTCGAGAAAATCCTCGGCAACGCCGTGAAGAGCCTCAACGAACCCAACCTCGTGGCGGTCTTCATCGGCCTGATCCTCGGCCTGACGCTCGGAAGCATCCCCATCGCGATCCCCGGCATTTCGATCCCCGTGAAACTCGGACTCGCGGGCGGCCCGATCATCGTCGGCATCCTCATCGGCACGTTCGGTCCCCGACTCCACATGATCACCTACACCACACAGAGCGCCAACCTGATGCTGCGCGCCCTGGGGCTTTCGATGTACCTCGCCTGCCTCGGGCTCGACGCCGGAGCGCACTTCTTCGAGACCGTCATGCGGCCCGAAGGCGCGCTGTGGATCGCCATCGGCTTCGTGCTGACTTTCGTACCGGTGGTGCTGGTCGGACTGTTCGCCCTCCGGGCGCTGAAAGTCGATTTCGGATCGGTGTCGGGCCTGCTGTGCGGCAGCATGGCCAACCCCATGGCCCTCAACTATGCCAACGACACCATCGAAGGCGACAACCCCTCGGTCTCCTACGCCACGGTCTACCCCGTCTGCATGTTCCTGCGTGTGATTATCATTCAGGTGATGCTGATGCTGGTGCTTTAGTCTCCGGCGGAGTGCCCTGCGGCGCGGACGGCGTGTTTTGCGATGCAGGCGGCACATCGCCCTGCGGCGCCGGAGCGCGCAGCGACGCGATGTCCTCGCCCGAAGGATTCTGGAAGACCCGCAGCCCGAATTCCGGGATCACGGCCAGCACATGGTCGAAAACATCCGACTGTATCCCCTCGTAATCCACCCAGACAACCGTATCGGTAAAGAAATAGAGCTGCATCGGAAGTCCCGTTTCCGTCGGCTGCAGTTGGCGCACCATCAGCGTCATGGACTTGTTCACCGGCACCTCGTTCTGCAGGTAGCGCACCAGGTAGGCGCGAAAGACCCCGAGATTGGTCTGGTGCAGTCCGTTGACCCGCCGTTCGGCGGTCCCGATACCGTGCGCGGCGTTGTAGGCTTCGATCCGCCGCTCGGTCTCTTCGACATAGTCTTTGATGAGGTCGATGGTGCGGTAATGGTCCAGCATCTCGGGGGTGCAGAAACGCACGCTGGTCATGTCGATCGACACCGAACGCATCACGCGGCGGCCTCCCGAGAGCTGCATGGCGTGCCAGTTCGTAAAGGAGTCGGTCGTCAGCAGGTAGGGCGGCAGCATGACGAGCGTATTGTCCCAGTTGCGGATTTTGACCGTCGTGAGCGACACCTCCTCGACATTTCCGTCGGCGCCGTACTTCGGGACCGAAATCCAGTCCCCGACTTTAAGCATGTCGTTGGCCGCAAGCTGGATGCCCGACACGAATCCGAGAATGCTGTCGCGGAAAATCAGCATCAGCACGGCCGCCGAAGCGCCCAGCCCCGTGAGCAGGATGGCCGGCGACTTGTTCATAAGGATCGAGACGATCAGGATGGTGCAGATCAGCGCGGCGATTCCCTGTGCCGTCTGCCGCAGGCCTTTGATGGGTTTGTTCTGCCACGCGGGGCGCGATGCGGCGAGGTGGAAGGCGGCGTAGAGCAGGGCATTGACGAAGCGAAAGACCGTGACGACGATATAAACCTCCATAAGCCGCATCACGATGACGCGTTCGGTGGATTTCTCCTCGAAAACGACCGGCAGCATAACCGCCAGCAGGATGGCGCTCAGGATATGGCACATGCGGTTGAGGACCGGAACGCTGAATAGCGTATCGTCCCATTTGGCCCGGGTGCGCGTGACGAGCTTGCGCACGCCGCGCACTATTCCCCACCGCAGCAGCAGGTCGAAAACCACGGCTGCCAGCACGACCAGCGCAAAGGCCACCCAGTGATCCCAACCGTCATCGGCAGCCGACGTCGCCCCCAGCCACTCCAGCAGGGAGTCGGTCCAACGTTTCAGATGTGTTTGCATACCCGGCCCGTATCAATTTTCGGGCCTTAGGCGGAACTGCGGCCGAAAACCCGGAAACAACGCCGGTTCGGACAACGGAATCAGCCGAGGATCAACCCGATCTCGCCTTCGAAATTGGGTGTAAAAATCCCTTTGCCCAGATTTTCGCGAATCTCCGACACAGGCCAGAAACGTCCGCCGTCGAGTTCGCCGCTCGGACGGACCGGACCGTCGCAGACCGCGCGGTAGACATGGACCAGTTCGCGCTCGCGCTCCGAGCGGAACTCATAGACGGCGACCGCCTCGGGCGTGAACTCCGTGATGCCCAGCTCCTCGCGGACCTCGCGCCGCAGGGCTTCGGCAATCGTCTCGCCATAGTCGACATGCCCGCCCACGGCCGTGTCCCACCGCCCGGGCTGAATGTCCTTCCAGGCAGGGCGCTTCTGCAGATAAAGTTCTCCCTTCGAATTGAAGACGTGAAGGTGCACGACCGGATGCAGCAGCATCGACCCGCCGTGGCACTCGCCGCGCGTGGCGCTGCCGACGACCGTTCCGGCTGCATCGACGACGGGAAAAATCTCTTCGCTGTTATCGCAGTTCATGACGGGGATATTTATGGATGTAGATCATCACGGCAGCCATGCCCAGCAGCGCGAAAGCCGCGCCGGGGAGCGCCGTGTATTCGTAACCGAGTGTATGCTCGATCGGCAGACCGCCGACGTAGGCCCCCAGGGCATTGCCCAGGTTGAAAGCCACCTGCACGAGGGCCGCACCGAGCATCTCACCGCCGCGTGAATTTTCGAGGATCAGCAATTGCTGGGGTGACGACACGCAAAAGAGGCAGGCCGTCGTGAGGCACATCAGCGCCAGCGAGAGGTAGCGGACATGCGCCCCGAAGAAGATGCCGACGAGTGCCAGACAGGCCGTGCCGAGCGTGAAGCGCACAACCTTCTCGGGTGTAAAGCGGTCTGCAAAGTGGCCGCCGACGATGTTGCCCGCGAACATACCGAAGCCGGCAAGCATGATGATGAGCGTCAGGTCGTCGGGCCGGAATCCGGAAGTGTGAATCATCAGCGGACTGACATAACTGTACCAGCAGAAAATGCCCCCGTTGCCGAGCATCACCGACACCAGCACCAGCCACGGAGCAGCGCTTTTCAGGAACCGGAACTGCCCTTTCAATCCCGTGTCGGGCAGCGCAGGCAGGGCCGGAACCCATAATTTCACGAGCAGCATGGCCACGGCGCCCCATACGGCGACGATGCCGAACGTGGCACGCCATGTCACGGCGCCGCTGATATAAGTTCCCAGCGGCACGCCGAAGAGGTTGGCGACAGTCATACCCACGACCATGATCGACACGGCCTCGGCGCGCTTGCCCTTGTCGGCGACACGCTCGGCGACGATCGATCCCACGCCGAAGAAAGCTCCGTGGGGAAGTCCCGAGACAAAACGCATGACCAGCAGGGTCCAGTAATTCGGTGCAAGCGCCGCGCAGGCGTTTCCGAGGATAATCAGGCCTGTGAGGACCAGCAGGATATGCTTGAGCGGCCGCGTGCGGGCTACCAGCACCGTGAGGGGCGCCCCGAAGCAGACGCCCAACGCATAGGCGGAGATCAGGTGTCCCGCCTCGGGGATCGAGACGCCGAGGCTGCGGGCGATGTCGGGCAGAATGCCCATCATCACGAATTCCGCCATGCCGAGCGCAAGCGTCCCGAATGCCAGGGCAATCAGACTTTTTTTCATCGGAAGATATGCATTAACAACTAACCGGCTGCAAAAATAGCACAAAAAAGGTGAAAAGTTTTTGCGACTTTTCACCTTTTTTCAATTTTTCAAAGCTTGGGACCCGACTCCCGCGGTTGTCCCACCTCGAAGCCCAGCACCCGCATCCACTCCACGGTGGCAGCATCGACCAGCTCGTTACGGTCGGCCCAGCGGCGTTCCTCGATCAGCTTTTTCTTGCGCTCTTCGAGGTTCTTCAGCAACGGAAAATCCGGATGGGGCAACAGCGACCTGGCCTCGCGCTGCGACGGACGTATCCTGCGGTCGAAAACGTCGGCCTGCGTCGGGCGCCGCGCTCCCTCCCACTTGAAGCCCTTGAGGAAAAGCTCCTGATCGGGCGGAATCTTGTCCATCGGATAGATGTTCCAGTCGGGGTCCTTGCGGTAGACAATCGTGATGACCTGCTTGTCCTCGATGTAGAACGAGCAGTCGCCGCTCTCGATGACGCCGACACCCGTGATCTGGGGCGGTTCGCCGTCCTGCATGTAGTAGATCGTCTGGGCATTGCCGTTGACATCGTTGCGGTAAATGGCATTGTCGCGGAAATAAGCCGTCATCTGCTTGCCCGCCACCTGGTTGTAATGGAGCGTATCCAGTTCGGAGACCATCATGGGGCTGCCGACGAACTCGGCGCGCGTGATCTGCTGGTTCTCGGTGAAAATGTCCATCACGTCGGAGGTGATCTGGTTGGACTGGTTCCACAGCACGGGATCGATGTACATGTGGATTGTCGAGTCGGTGCTGATGGCCGTGATCGAGTCGCAGACCGCCTGGAAGTCCGAACGGTAAATGCGCACGTCGCGGAAGCCTTTCAGCAGGCGGTAGACCGAATCGGCCGGCATGGCCAGCGAATCGATCGAATCGGCGGGAATCGTCATCGCAAGCGAGTCGGCGGCCAGCGAATCAGCCGTTTGCATCAGCAGCGAATCCATCTCCATGGCATTGCGGTCGATCAGCGAGTCGATCTCGTGCAGCGCCGTAGAGTCGATCGGCATCACCTTGCCTTTGCGCGCCGCACGGGCCTGACGGGCGCGGAGTTTCGACTCGGCTTTAAGCTTGCGGGCCGCGAGGCGCTTCTCCTCGCGCTCCTTCTGGGCCAGCAGTTTGGCCGTGGCCTTCTCCTGCCGCTTGGCGGCTATCTGTTCGAGTTTCTCCTTTTTGGCTTTGGCCTCGGCAGCCTTCAGGGCGGCTTTGGCTTTGATTTCCTGCTCTTTCAGATAGGCTTTCCGGGCGTCGCCGACCAGCGTGTCGAGGGGATTGATCGCCGGAACAGCCAGCGAGTCGGTCCCCCGCAGCGAATCGGGAAGCTCGGGACGGCTCAGCGAGTCGAGCATTCGGGACCGCTCCACGGAATCGGCCCCGGAGAGGGGCTCCGTGTGTCCGGGCGAGTCCGTCACGGACCGGCTGATCGACAGGGAATCGACCCCGTGAACAGGCCGTCCGCCCGTGGAATCGGGGGACAGAAGCGCCAGTGAGTCGGCTTTCGCCGCCTCGGCAGCCCGGCGCAGGGCATTTTCGTTGATCGTAAAGAGAAACATCGAGTCGGCGCGCATGAAGAGCGAATCGCCCTGCGAGAGGTCGTAGCTCACCACGGCAGGCCGCCGCGTCAGGATCGCGTTGCCCGGCTCCTTCCAGTATTCGCCGTAGTCGCCGAAAGCCAGCACCTTGTGTTCGGTATCGTCCAACTGAAGGTCATGCCGCAGAATCACGTGGTCCTTGGCGCGGTAGAAATCGAGGCTGTCGCTCCACATCTCCTGCTTCTCGGTCAGAATATAGCCGTTGCGCGTAACGATATAGAGCGTATCGAGCTTGTCGTACGAGCCCCGGTCGGCATAAAGATAGTCGCCGTCCTTGTTCCAGATATTGGTGTGCTCGAAGAAGAAGGCATTGTCAGTGGCCATGTTGTAGACCACCGAATCGCCTTTGAGTTCATACTCGTCGTTGCGCATCTCCACACGGTCGACGGCGATCAGTTCCTTCGTATCGGCGTAATAGAATCCGCGGACCGATTCGAGCAGGTTCTCGCGGTTCAGCATTACGCCGCCGTTGTCGAACTCACCGACGTTGCTCTTGGTGTTGAAGAGGAATTTATAGGTGTAGAGCGTCGCATCGCCGTCCACGACCTTAATGATGTCGGAATAGACCCGCGCCTCGTTCACATTGCCGTCATACTCGGCCCGGTCGCCGTAAATGTAGGTCGTATTCTTGTTGATGAGCACGTTGCCGAAGAACTCGATGCGCATGTCCGAATAACGGACGGCCGAGTCGCAGGTGATGACGGCGCCGTTGTGCTGGGCGGCGAAATTGCCCACCAGAAAGACCACCGAATCGCCCGGGGCGATGGGGCCCATCAGGTCCGATTTGAGGTCGATGAGCTTCTTCTCGCCCTCCGGCTCCGCAGGGGCCTGCATGCCGCTGCGCGCCGAAAGCACGCCGGCGGCAGCCAGCGCCACAGCGGCTATGGACACGAGCCTGCGCACGGCCTATTTCACCCAGTGTTTGTTCTCGAACTCCCCGTCGCGGAACTCGGGATCGATGAAGACGTACATGCCGTCGATCTTCTTCGACAGCCACTCCCGGAAGACGCGCTCCTGCTTGTCCTGCAGGGCCATCTCCTCCAGCCGCAGGTAGTCCTCGTTGAGCGAGGCCGTATGCGTGGGGATGATCTCCACGAGTTTGACGATCTTGGCCATCTGGTTGCCGAGCATGTCCTCCGTGAGGTAGGCGTCCGACACCTCTCCGGGTTTCAGCCGGTTGAGGGCGTTGTAGTCGTCGAGGCTTTTGAAGCGGCCGAAATCCTCTTTGAGGAATTTCGTGACGGTCAGTTTGGCGTCGAAAGCGTTGAAACGCTCCAGAATGTCGTGGTTCGAAACGATGCCGCCGTTCATCTTCGACTGCGCGTCGTCGGAGTATTGCAGGGCCGCTTTCTCGAAGGAGAGCGAATCCTTGTGGATCAGGTTGGCGATGCTGTCCAGCAGATTGAGCGACTCGCCCAACTCCTCGGTCGTATAGACCGGGCGCAGCAGGATGTGGCGGAAATGGTACAACTGGCCGCGCTTGTCCAACAACTGGATGATGTGGAATCCGAACTGCGACTCGACGACCTCGGAGATCTGTCCGGGCTTCATGTTCTCGAGCGCCGCGGCGAACGACGGGTCGAGACTGGCCAGCGGCGAGGGGTCCATCTCACCGCCGCGCATCATCGTACCCGGGTCCTGCGAGTACATGCGGGCGAGGTTCTCGAACTTCGCCGAGCCGGTGATGACACGCTCGCGCATATCCAGCAGACGCTCACGGGTGCGCTGCTTGGCGGCGGTCATCGACTTGGGGAACTTGGTGATCTGCGCATAGACGTACTGGTCGGCGATGGTCGGCAGGCTGTCCTTCGAAATCGACTTGTAGAACCGCTCGACCTCGCCCGGGATCACCGAAACCTTGCCCACCACTTCGCTCTGCATGGAGTTGGCATAGGACTGCTCCTCGTAGCGCTGGCGCATGATCTCGCGGATGTTGAAGATCGGCATGTGGTGCTTGGCCTCCAGCGCGGGAATCGAGCCCTCCATGTCGACCATCTGCTGCACCTGCTCCTCGACGCGGGACATGATGTCGCCGTCGTTGATCTTCACGGAGTCGATCTGCGCCTGATTGTAGAGCAATTTCTGGGTCATCAGCGCCTCGAGCGCCTCGTTCATCGGATCGCGGTCGGACGTATAGCCCTCCTGCCGGCGCTGCTCGGTGAGCTGGCGCGCATATTCATCCACCTCGGAGTAGAGGATCGACGAACCGCCCACCACGGCCACCACCTTGTCGAGCATCACCTGTCGTTTCTGCGCAAGGGCCCCTGCGAACAGCAGGGCGAGCGCCGCGGCCAATATACCTTTTTTCAACATCTCGGTTTCGTTTATCGTTTTTTATTCAATTGTCTTCTTTTTTCCCGTTCCCGTCGTCGAAGATTTTCACTTCGCCGTTCTCCGCAGCCCGGGCGCAAAGCTCCTCCTCGTGCCGGCGGATGATCTCGCCCTGCCGCTGGTTGAACAGGATGCGGCGGATGGTCCCCCGTAGCCGTTCGGGCGGAATCGGCTCGCCCTCGCGCCGCACGTCCTCGATCTGGAAGTAATAGTGCGAATGGCTGTCGCGCATCTCCTGCACGGCCGTCGAGGCCAGCAGCGGGTCATAGGACTGCGACCGCGGCGTCGGCAGGTAGCTCAGGAAATCCGTAAAATCGACCCACTGGTCGCGGAAGTCGCTGACCGTAAATCCGTTCTTCTCGCAGATGTCGCGGAAATCCTGCTGCTGGGCCTCCGTTTTGGAAGCCATCAGCGTTTTGAGCTTCGCGGCCTGGCGGTACCCCTCGGCGAAACGGACGATGCGGCCTTTGACGATCGTCCGGTCGAGTTTGAAGTCGGCCTTATGGGCGTTGTAGTAGGCCGCGATCTCGTCGGCGGTGAACACCGTGTCGATCGAGCGGTCGACGTAATGCTGGTCCAGTTTGCGGATCAGCAACGCCTGCCGGTACTCCTCGACCATCTTGTCGATATCGGCCGCCGAGGAGGAGAAGAGCGTCCCCGCCTCCTGCAGTTTGAGCTGTTTGACCACCCAGCGGTCGACGTAAACCCGCATGAAGGCCGCGCTGTCGTCGCCCGTGAGCCCCTGCGGAACCACCGAGCGGACATCGCCCATTTTCAACTCCTTGCCGCCGGCGCGCGCAATGGTCGTACCGCTCGCGAAATAACGGGGCAGCTCCCGGCAACCCGCCAGCAGCAGCACACCCGCCGCGACCGTTATTTTCGCTCGCAAATTCATATTCCGAAGGGCAAAGATACGTTTTTTACTTGTAAGTAACGCAGTGAACGGCCGGATTATTACGCCGCGGACGGATTTTTCATCCGCCGCAGCGTACGCAGCATCATGTAACCCGAGACGGCCGTGAGCGCCAGCGCCGCGATATAGATCAGGACGTAGAGCGTGCGGCTCTCCACCAGTTCGATCAGCAGGGCGTTGCCGTGCCCGGTGACCATCGCCAGATAGGCCACGGCGTTGTTCAGGGCGTGGAGGATCATCACCGACCACATCGAATCGGTCGCCAGGTAGACGTAGCCGAGTATCAGCCCGATAACCGAAGCGCCGATGACCTGCGCGGGCTGCCCGTGGAGCACCCCGAAGAAAAGCGACGACACGAGCCAGGCCGTGACCACGCCGTAACGTGCACGCAGCGAACTCAGCACCACGCCGCGGCAGATCAGCTCCTCGAACACCGGGGCGAAGACGACCAGCGAAAGGATGGTCCAGAATCCGCGTCCCACATTGAGCGACAACTCGGGCAGCAGGGTCAGGAGGGGTTCGAGCACCACGCCGACGGCGAAGATCAGCACGAAGGCCCACAACAACAGCGCAGGGTTGAGTCCACGGACCGAGAAACGCGCCCACGGACCGCTGCCGCCCCGCGCGCGCCGGTAATAGAGGATGCCGGCGAGCACAAGAGACATCGAGCAGAAATAGAGCGCCGCCATCAGTTTGCCCAGGGCGGCGGGCTCCATCGCCTTATAATCGAATCCGTGTCCGGCCAAAAGCATGAAGAGCACCGCCGCGGTGCCCACGACGATCTGCGCGCCGAGTCCGATGCCCAACAAGGCGAGCATATCGCCTACGGTCGGGAATTTGTGGCGGTCGTGCAGCTCCCCGGTCCCGGTTTCCGCCTGCGCCTCCGCAGCCGCTTCGCGCTCCGCAGCCGGAACCGTCGGTTTTTTTTCTTCCATAGTATCGTGTAACTATCAATTCGTTCCGACACCAAAGGTAAGCATTTTTCCGGTACGGTTATGGATTTCCATTTAAATTCATTAAATTTGCCTGCTTATAAACCGAATTCATCTATGGCAAAGGTAATCGCATTGGCCAACCAGAAAGGCGGCGTGGGAAAGACCACGACGGCCATCAACCTGGCGGCTTCATTGGCCCTGCTGGGCAAGAAGGTGTTGCTGCTCGACGCCGATCCGCAGGCGAACGCCACCTCGGGACTGGGCTTCGACATCAACCTCGAAGGTATTTACGAGTGCATCGCCGGACAGAAACAGGCCGAAGAGGTGATCCTCCGGAGTCCCGATGTGAAAAACCTCTGGGTGCTGCCCTCGTCGATCGACCTGGTGGCCGCCGACACCGAACTGCCCAAGATGGAGAACGCCCACCACGTGATGAAACGCATCGTCGACTCGGTGCGCGGGAAGTTCGACTACATTTTCATCGACTGCTCGCCCTCGCTGGGCTACACCACGGTCAACATCCTCACGGCGGCCGACACGGTGCTGATCCCCGTGCAGTGCGAATACCTCGCGCTGGAGGGACTCTCGAAACTGCTGAACACCATCCGCAAAGTCAAAAGCGGGCTGAACCCCGACCTCGACATCGAGGGCTTCCTGCTGACGATGTACATGCGCAACCGCCTGAACAACCAGGTGGTGACCGAGGTGCGCGAGCATTTCGGCGAGTTGGCCTACGACACAATAATCCAGCGCAACATCCGTTTGGGAGAAGCGCCCTCACATGGAAAACCCGTCATGCTTTACGACGCCGGGGCCGTGGGTTCGGAAAACTACCTGACCCTGGCCCGGGAGTTCCTGAAACGCAACCGCAAACGCAGCAAATAGCGATACCGACATGAAACAGAAAGGATTAGGACGCGGCCTCGATGCCATTTTCGGCAGTGATCCGGTCGATGCGAAGCTCAAACCGATGAGCCGGATGGCCGAAATCGAAATCGCCGACATCATACCCAACCCCACACAGCCGCGCACGCAGTTCGACGAGGAGGCCCTCGACGAACTGGCCGACTCGATCCGCCAGTTGGGCGTCATCCAGCCCGTGACGGTGAAGAAGGCCGACGACGGCAAGTACATCATCATCAGCGGCGAACGCCGCTGGCGGGCCGCACGGCGCGCCGACCTGAAGACCCTCCCGGCCTACATCCGCGAGGTGGACGACGAGAACCTGCACGCCATGGCCCTCGTGGAGAACATCCAGCGTCAGGACCTCAACGCCATCGAGATCGCGCTGGGCATGCAACGCCTGATCGACGAGTGCAACCTCACGCAGGACGCCCTCTCGGAAAAGGTGGGCAAGAAGCGTTCGTCGGTGTCGAATTACCTGCGCCTGCTGAAACTCCCCGACGAGGTACAGCTCGCCCTCAAAGAGGGGCTGATCTCGATGGGACACGCCAAGGCCATCGCCGGGACGCCCGCCGACCAACAGCTGCGCGTACTGAAGAAATGCATCAAAAAAGGACTCTCGGTGCGTCAGGCCGAAGAGCTGGCCCGCTCGCTCGCGGAGGCTCCGGCCGCCGCGGCACAGCCGATCGAGGACGAAGAGTATCCCGACAGCTACCTGCGGCTGGTCGAGCAACTGGAGAAATTCTTCTCGCAGGAGATTTCGATCAAGCGCGCCAAGAACGGCGGCGGCAAAATCGTCATCGGCTTCGACGACGACAAGGACATCGAGCGGTTCATCGAACGTTTCGCCAAACGCTCCTGAAATCCGATATGACACGCATCCGGACCAGACTGCTGCTGCTCGCCGCAACCCTCGTGCTGTGGCTGCCCGCCGGCGCCCAGCTCCACCGCGGGGCGCGCACCATCGTCCGGGGCGGCATGCTCGAAAAACCGGATTCGCTCCGCCCCAGGCGCGACTCGCTGGAACTTGCCAAAATCATCCAGCAGTTCGACTCGGTCGCTACGGCGGATTACCTCGCCGACTCCGCGGCCGTCGCAGCCCTGCGCACCGACGACCGCCGTTACCTCGATTCAGTGGCGCTGGCTCATTTCGACGTCGCCCGGCTGGGCATCGACACCACGACCAAACCCCGCGTATTCAAAAAGGGATGGCTGATGAGCGACTCGATGTCGCTCTCGAAGGTGTGCTGGCTCTCGACCGTACTGCCCGGCTACGGACAGATTTACAACAAGCAATACTGGAAACTGCCGATCCTCTACGGACTGGTGGGAACCGGACTGGGGCTCTACATCCACGAGAACAAGACCTACAAACCGCTTAAGCGGCAGTACGAATCCTATACCGACGTGAGCGCTTCGCGCACCCCGGAACTCGACGCTCTGCAATCGCGGATGATCCGCAGCAACACCCGGCGGCAGGCTTACCTCGGGATTACGATCGCCTCGTACATCTATTTCATAGGCGACGCCGCCGTAAGCTACAAGACCAACGACGTCTCGGACGTCAAAAAGGCCACCACGCTGGCCTGCATCTTTCCCGGAGCGGGACAGATCTATAATAAAAGTTACTGGAAAGTGCCGTTCGTCGTGGGCGGCTTCGCCTCGATGATCTACTGCATCGACTGGAACAACCGCGGTTACCAGCGCTTCAAAAAGGCCTACAACCTGCTGAGCGACTACGAACACAATCCGGACAAATACCCCGACGGCCCGACGGACGAGTTCCACGGCCGCTATTCGGCCTCGTTCATCCGCAACCTGCGGAACAACTACCGCCGCAACCGCGACCTCTGTATCATCATCTCGGGCGCATTGTACGTCCTGCAGATCGTCGACGCCCACGTCGACGCCCATTTGAAGGACTACGACGTGTCGGACGACCTCTCAATGAACATCGAGCCGCTGATCGACTACACCTACATCCCCACCCTCGGAGGCAACCGCCCGGTGTTCGGCTTCAACCTGAGCCTCAAATTTTAGACGATGAAGAAATTCCTGACCATAGCGCTGCTTTTGGCCGTCGCCGTCGAGGCGTCGGCTTTCGACCGCAGCCCCCGCAAGAAACGCCGCGACAAGAAAAAGGCCGAGACCGAAATCCCCGCTCCGACGCCTGCCCCGGCGGTCGAAAAGACCGTCGCTCCGGAACCGGAGCCCGAGCCGGAACCGGAACCCGCCGAGATGCCGCCCGTCAACGACATGACGCTGGAATTCACCCCCGAGCAGACCGACTCGCTGCTGGCCGTCTGGCGCGAACGCCAGCGCCAGGACGCTTACAGCGAATTTTTCAAACAATATATCCTCGAAGACTCCACCGAGGTAGCGGACACGACCCCCGATTCGGTCTACGCCCGGCGGCTGCTGGACCTGGCATCGCCGATCCAGTTCCCCTACAACAGCATCGTAAAAGGGTATATCAACCGCTACACCAACGCACGTTACGGCACGATCAGCCGCATCCTCGGCATGTCGCAGTACTACTTCCCGATCATCGAGGAGGAGCTGCTCCGCGAGGGGCTGCCCGTCGAGCTGCGCGCACTGCCGATCATCGAGTCGGCGCTCTCCCCCACGGCCACCTCGCCGATGGGCGCCGTCGGACTGTGGCAGTTCATGCCCACGACCGGAAAGAGCTACGGATTGGAGGTCAATTCGCTGGTCGACGAGCGCCGCGATCCCTACCGCGCCACGCAGGCCGCCTGCCGCTACCTGAAAGACCTCTACGCCATCTACAACGACTGGTCGCTGGCCATCGCCGCCTACAACTGCGGCCCGGGCAACGTCAACAAGGCCATCGCCCGCTCGGGAGGCAAGAATTTCTGGGAGATTTACGACTACCTGCCCCGCGAGACGCGCGGTTATGTGCCGGCCTTCATCGGGGCGTCGTACGCCTATGCCTATCATCGTCAGCACGGCATCGAGCCTACCGAGGCGCCGATTCCCCTTTCGGTGGACACCATCCGGGTCAACAAGCTGATGCACTTCGGGCAGATCGCCTCGACGATCGATCTCCCGGTCGAGACCCTGCGCCAGCTCAACCCGCAGTACAAACTCGACATCATCCCGGCGACGACCAAGCCTTACACGCTGGTCCTGCCGCAGCGTTATGTCATGCAGTATATTGCCCACGAGCCCGAGATTTACGCCAAAGACTCGGCTTACCTCAAAGAGTATATAAACCCGGCCAACCTCGACAAGAAACGCCAGGAGCGCAGCGGTTCGGTCTACGTGGTCAAAAAGGGCGACACGCTGGGCGCCATCGCCCGCCGTTACCGCGTGACGACGGCGCAGATCATGCGCTGGAACAACCTCAAAAGCGCCCACAAGCTCCGCATCGGGCAAAAGCTCCGCATCGAAGGCAGATAAAATGATCTCCGATTACGATACCATCGTCGCCCCCGCAACCGCCGCAGGAGGGGCCATCGCCGTCATCCGCGCGAGCGGCCAGGATGCCTTCGCCCTCTGCGACCGGATATTCCGGGGCCGGAAGCCGCTCTCCGAAGCCGACGGCTACACGGTGCACTACGGGGAGATCATCGACGGCGACCGCATCGTGGACGACGTGCTGGCCACGGTATTCCGTGCGCCGCACTCCTACACGGGAGAAGATTCGGTCGAAATCTCGTGTCACGGATCGTCTTACATCGTTTCCGAAATCCTCCGCCTGCTGACTGCCGCGGGCGGACGCATGGCTCAGCCCGGGGAGTTCACCATCCGCGCCTACCTGGCCGGGAAGCTCGACCTCTCGCAGGCCGAAGCCGTGGCCGACACCATCGCCGCCTCGTCGCGCGCGGCGCATGCGCTGGCCTCGACGCAAATGCGCGGCGGGTATTCCGACGAACTGGAACGCCTCCGCGACAAGCTCCTGAACCTCACTTCGCTGCTGGAACTGGAGCTCGACTTTTCGGAGGAGGACGTGGAGTTTGCCGACCGGACGGCGCTGCGCGAGACGATGCAGCGCATCGGGGCCGAGATCGACCGTCTGCGCAACTCGTTTTCGCTGGGCAACGCCATTAAAGAAGGTGTCGCCGTAGCAATCGCCGGCGCCCCGAACGTGGGAAAATCGACGCTGCTGAACCGCCTGCTCAACGAGGAGCGCGCCATGGTCTCGGAAATCGCCGGCACGACACGCGACGTAATCGAAGAGCGGGCCAATATCGGCGGCATCCTCTTCCGGTTCCTCGACACGGCGGGCATCCGCTCGACCGACGACCGGCTCGAACGCATGGGCATCGAACGCACGATGGAGAGTATCCGGAGGGCGCAGGTGGTGATCCACATGATCGACACCCCAACCCTTACGGGAGCAATCCCCGAGCCCGATTTCACGCTCCGTCCCGACCAGAAACTCCTGACCGTCGCGAACAAGACCGACCGGGCGCCCGCATCGCTGACGCTTCCCGAAAACATCATCGGCATCTCGGCCAAACAGGGCACGGGTATCGACCGGCTGTGCGAGGCCCTGCGCCGGACAGTCGATACCGACGCACTCTACCACGGCGACCCGGTCGTTTCAAACAGCCGCCATTACGAAGCCCTCACGATGGCCCGCGAAGCCCTCGACCGGGCAGCCGACGGTCTGAGCAATGCCCTTCCCGCCGACCTGCTGAGCGAAGATATTAGCCAGGTCATCCATGCCCTCGGCTCCATTACCGCCCGTGGCGCCATCGCCCCCGACGAAGTGCTCCGGAATATTTTCTCGAAATTCTGCATCGGAAAATAGGAGCCGATAACCAACGATCAACAACACTCAGTAACGATTACTTAGGCGCTCATTCAGAGCGCCTAACAGCGTTTGCACTTTATCGTCGCTACGATTGCATATGCAATCTTGCGTACTTTTTTCACCCCCGTTTCTCCCCCGAGCCCCAATGTCTGCAGGGGTGCTCAGTTCCGTCTCCGAGGTTCTGGAAAATTGAGACGAGCCGATACGAGGTGCGACGTAGAGGTCGGAGCAGCAACACAATCGGGAACCTTTATCGGAGCCATTATGAGTAGTAACCTACGAATCGAACGCATTTGCGAGTTCTGCGGCCGACGGTTTATCGCAAAGACCACTGTAACAAGATTTTGCTCCCACACATGTTCTCGGCGCCATTACAAGAGAGATCACCGCCGACGAGATATTGGGCAAAATCTCCCGGAATTTGCCACCTCTCCGGCTCCCATACAATCTATTCTAATGTCAAAAGAGTATATGGGCTGTCAGGAGGTCGCGAATATGATGGGAATAAGCCGAGCAACGGTTCATCGCTATTGCGCGACCGGAAAGTTCCGGTGTGTGCGGCTCAACCGGAAAATCTTTATCCGCAAAAAGGATATCGATGCCTTGTTCGATAATGCAGAGCCATACGAAGTAATGCCTGTAAACAGAGCCCCGATCACCGAATTTTATACGATGCCGGAAATTACGGAAAAATTCGAAGTATCCGAATCCACGGTATATAATATGGTAATTGCAAAACAAATTCCCAAGGCGCTCAGCCAGGGAAAAACCATTTACAGCAAAAAGCATATCGACCGCCATTTTGCCCGCAAGCTCCCCGATCCGCAGGTTGCCGAATGGTACACCGTGGAAGAGATTCGGGAGAAATACAACATGAGCGTTTCAGCGGTCTACTCCTTCACCTCGGAGTACGGCATTCCCCGCAAGAAGAGCCGCGGCAAGACCTACTACTCGAAATCACATACGGATCAGCACCTCAAAATGCGCTGTCCCGATCCCGAGATCAAAGAGTGGTACAGCATGAACGACATCGTGACGCTCTACAACTTCGAACCGGGTTATGTGTCGAATCTAATTTATAAAAATCCGATCCCGAAAATCCGGCGCGGCAACAAAGGCTATTACTCCAAGGAACATTTCGACCGGCTTGTCCGCGAGAAGCAGTTCGTACCGGAGTACTACACCGTCGAGGAAGCCATGGCAAAATACAACCTGACGCGGGACACACTCTATCATCACATCCGGTATAACGACATACCGAAGATCAAAGATGGGCGCTACATCAAAATATCAAAGCCGGAACTGGACGCCATTTTCGAACAACCAATCACAATCTAATACATAAAAACCATGGGAACAAAAGTAACCTTACGTCACAAGCCGATCACCAACGGACGCGAATCGCTCTACCTCGATTTCTACCCGCCGATCCGCTGCAAAGCGACCATGAAACTCGTTCACAAGGAGTATTTAGGGATTTACATCTACCAGAATCCACAGAACGAAATTCAGCGCGACTACAACCGGGAAATGCTCTACAAAGCCGAAGCGATCCGATCGGTGAGGGTGCAGTCGTGCATCAACGAGGAGTTCGGCTTTTTGGACAAGCACAAACTCAAAGCCGACTTTCTCGATTTCTTCCGAAGCATCGCCCTAAAGAAAGACCCCAAATGGCGGATGGTCTACAAACATTTCGAAAAATTCTGTGGCGGCAAGTGTTCGTTCGGGGAGGTGACGATCGACCTGTGCCGCCGTTTCCGCGATTACCTGCTGACCACACACCAACTCAAGTTCCGCAGCAAGAAGATGAAATGCAATTCCGCCGCAGGATACTTCTCGACCTTTCGTGCCCTGCTGAAGATCGCCTATCGCGACAAGCTGATCCGCGAGAATGTCAACGATTTAAAAAAAAATCGAGTACGAGGACACTCGGCGCGAGTTCCTGACACTCGACGAACTGAAGCGGCTAGCCGATACGCCCTGCAACATTCCGGTTCTCCGACACGCGGCAATCTTCACCTGCTTCACAGGGCTTCGGATCTGCGATATACTCCAACTCGAATGGAAACACATATCCCAAGCTTCTGACGGAGGTTGGTGGATGCGCATCCGCACCGAGAAGACAGAAACCGAGGCGACGCTGCCCGTCAGCGACGAAGCGTTGGAATACTGCGGCCAACCAGGTACGGGCAAAGTATTTAAAGGGCTGGAACGTTCGATGACCCAACATCCACTACAGAAATGGATTCTCACAGCAGGGATTGAACGCAACATCACCTTCCATTGCTTCCGCCACACGTTCGCCACACTTCAGATAGCATTAGGCACGGACATCTTTACCGTCAGCAAAATGCTCACCCATAAAAATGTCTCGACGACGCAGATTTATGCCGAGCTGGTCAACGAAAAGAAGCGCGAGTCGGCGAATCGGATTTCACTGAAATAATTTGTCATTATACGAATTTTTGCATCGTTATAACACAATTGTATAACGATGCAAAATCGAATAAATGATTTTTGCAAACATTTCTGTAGCCGCCCTCTATTTGATTATAAAGGGTTTTCTATGGAACAGACAGTACTCACATTCGAAAAATTGCCCGCGGCAGTAGCTATCTGGTTACTGAAGTTAACGACATCCGTAGGCTGATAGAGCAGCAACGACAGCCATTGCCATCCAAACGCCTCCCGATCGGAATCGAAGATGCCTGCCGCGTGGTTATGAAAGCCCGGTCAACGGTTTACACCCTGGTTCGAAAAGGGCTAATCCCGTGCTGTAAAAATGGTAATCGACTCTATTTTTATGAAGATGAGCTGCTCGCATGAATCGTCAACGGCAAGAAAAAAAGTATCGCCGAGACCAAAGCACAAATGCAACAGTCGGTCCGGCATAAACCGGCCATGAGAAATTTATGAAAATAAAAACAATCTACGACTAAAAGATATGAATTGCCTCAAGAATATGCCTCAAAACGGCAATATTCAGGCAAATATCAGATCAACGGCATTATTTAAAGCCCACAGAACCTCGTTTTCAGCAGCGGCACCTGACTCATAATCCGAAGGTCGCACCGAAATCGGGTTAGCAATTATCCGATGAGTCAGGTGCCGAGTCAGACAAACACAAATTCTTAATATATGATTAAAAATCAATTCGACCTGAAAGTATCCGCAGTCATACGGCCGGACTTCAGGAGGCAATGTAAATCCGGAGCATATGTTCTTCGGTTATTTATCAACTGCCCTTCGCAAAATCGAAAAAGTTATCCGTTAAACATACGGGCTACAAGAGCGGAATGGGTGAAAATAAATTCCCATTCTTTTTTTTCGGCCGTGCTTCCCAAAAAAGAGGTCATAATCGACACGCTTGCATCGGCATATAAAATCATCCAAAGTCTCGGCGATGATTTTTCATTCAAAGAGTTTGAAAGGCGAATGTTCGGATATGCAATTCCGGACTATGATAAGAAAGATGTCTATGCGACCTATCATGCTAAAATAACACAATTAAACAAAGAAGGACGGATCGGGTCGGCAGAAATATACCGCAACTCAATGGAATCCATACAAGGCAGCCGAAAAAGGCTCAAATTCGACGATGTAACCGTAGAGTTCTTATACAGATACGAACATCATATGAAAAAGCACAATTGTAGTAATTCCACGATCGGAATTCATCTGAAGCATTTGAGGGCCATAGTCAATATGGCAAGGTCCAACGGAGTCGCACTGAATTATCCGTTCGGCAGAAGATCGCAAAATAAATATGAAATCCCGGCATCGAGAAATACGAAACGTGCGATAAGCCGGGAGGAGTTAGCAACATTAATCTCATACGAACCGACAGTAGACGAAGCATGGGCCAGAGATATGTGGTTGTTCAGTTTTTATTGCAACGGAATGAATATGATCGATATATTTTACCTGAAATGGAAAAATATCCGAAACGAGTTCCTGTATTTCACAAGGGAAAAAACAAAATACACGGCAAGAACTGTGGTGCAAATAGAGATCTTCCTAACACTCCAAGCACAAACGATCATTGAGAAATGGAAAATCGGAGGTCGAAAAAAACGAGACAACTATATTTTCGGAGTCTTCGACGAATTCATGTCTCCTTCCGAAAGAATGACCGTTCATAAGATAGCAATCAAACACATCAATAACACCATGACAAGAATAGCAGAAAAACTAGGCATCAAAAACAGGATCACAACCTTCGTAGCTCGACACACATGGGCTACCATTCTCATGCAAAATAATATTTCGATCGCCTATATCTCAAAAGGCCTTGGACATACGTCCCTGCTTACGACAGAAAAGTATCTGGCAGATTTCGACCAAGATAAAAAACGTGAGGTTGGGGCATTAATTTCAGGACTGGGAACACAACACAAATAATGTTTTCCTTCTATACACGCCTTATTTCCCCTTATTTTATTTGCATAATTCGCATAAAATAACTATCTTTATCCCTAAAGAAAATTAAATATGGCAAAAGAGATTAACCCATTTATAGTTACCGGTAAGATTGAACCAGCTTATTTCTGTGACCGGGTGCAGGAGTCGGCCAGGCTCATCAAGTCGCTTACCAATGGCAACAACATGGTCATCATCTCGCCCCGCCGTATGGGTAAGACGGGACTGATTCAGTTTTGTTACGAGAAACCCGAGATTAAGAAAGAATACTACACATTTTTCATCGACATTCTGCATACGTCGAGTCTGCGGGAATTTACCTACTTGCTCGGTCGCGCGATTTACGAAACCCTCCTGCCCCGCAGCAAGAAGATGGCAAAGTTATTCGTTCAAACGCTCAAATCAATCAGTGGGAAATTCGGATTTGATCCGATCACCGGACTGCCGACATTCAACGTCGAGCTGGGAGACATCGACCGACCGGAATATACTTTGGAAGAAATTTTCCAGCTGTTGGTCGCTGCAGATAAACCTTGCATCGTGGCCATCGATGAATTTCAACAGATAGCAAAATATCCGGAGAAAAATATCGAAGCACTGCTCCGAACTCATATTCAAAAAATTCGCAACTGCAACTTCGTCTTCGCCGGCAGCGAACGCCACATGATGCAGGAAATGTTTATGTCTTCAGCTCGACCGTTTTACCACAGTGGCGACATCATGGAGCTGAATGCGATTGCTCCGGAAATATATATTCCGTTCATCGTCGGACACTTCGAGTCGCGCAACAGAAAGATCAGCAACGAGAATGTCGAAAAAGTGTATAATCTCTTTAAGGGACACACCTATTACATCCAAAAAACTTTCAATGAAGCCTTTGCTGATACACCGGAAGGAGATGAATGCAGCATTAAGACGCTTCACACCGCAATCAATAACCTTATTGCTTACAACGACACGATCTTCCGGGAGATTTTATCCAACATCCCTGAGAAGCAGAAAGCATTGCTGTACGCAATCGCCAAGGATGGAGAGGCAGAGCGCATCACCTCTGCAGAGTTTATAAAACGCCACAGCCTGACATCAGCCAGTTCTGTTCAATCCGCAACCAATAAATTATTGGAGAAAGATATCATCACAGAGATCAATAAAGTTTACTCGGTAACAGACCGGTTATTCGGAATGTGGATAAACAATCTGTATGGAAATCCCCGTAATGAATTACGGTCTCTTAAACAATAAGAATGATGAACAGCATAATTTCCTTATGGCAGAAAAGTCCTGAGATCTTTACAAAGAAAAATCTCAGCCAAATATTGCCTATTGCAGGAGAAGGGCACCTGAAAGACGGTAATCAAGCTTCAGTCGAATTCAGAGAACTTCTGGGTTTAATCCAAACCCCTCTGCTCTGTACATATGCCGAAAATTGTTTGACCAATAAATTCGATGACAATGGGTTTGCTCTTCAGGATATTGTCAACCAAATTGGCAGACGCCTGGGCTTTCAGTCTGAGCATGGTCTGTATCGAGGCAAAAAGAACGATATCGGATTTGATGGGATCTGGAAATCGGTAGATGGCCACAGTATTGTTGTGGAAGTAAAGACTACGGATGTTTACCGTATAAACCTAGACATTATTGATGGATACAGACAAAAATTAATAGAGGTCGGCAAAGTAAACAAACGACAATCTTCAGTACTTATAGTTGTCGGCAGAGAAGATACAGGAGATCTTGAGGCTCAAATAAGAGGTTCAAGGCATGCATGGGATATTCGACTTATAAGCATCGATGCCTTGATGAATTTGCTGAAACTCAAAGAAGCATTGAATGATACAAAAACAATCCAACAAATCAATGAATTACTTAAACCACGGGAATATACCCGTGTTGACAAACTCATCGAACTGATATTTACGGCATCACAAGACCTTCAATTAACAGATATTGAGGAAGATGAGACTTCTTTTGCCACCCAGCATGACAAAAGAGAACAAGAGCGTCCCAAGACTATTCCTGTGAATTTTCATGACGATTGTATCAAAAAACTGGAGCAACACTTTAAGCAGAAGTTACTGCGCCAGTCACGGATATCTTATGTAAATAAGAGCAGTGAACTTGCCTTAATTTGTGCTATCTCGAAAATACACAAACAAGGTCAGTATAAAAAATACTGGTTTGCATTTCATCCCTATCAGGAAGTGTTCTTGAATGGATATAAAGAAGCATACGTTTGTTTTGGATGTGGTGATTCCGATCAAACATTCGCCATCCCATTTGAAATTTTCAAAACCTTTACGCCACAAATGTGGACGACTACCAGAGATGATGGAAATATGTATTGGCATGTCGTTATACATTACAGAAATGGTCAATATTTACTGGCTCAGCCCACCAATACAGAAGCAGAATCGGTTGATATTACTCAATACAAAATAAAAACTCATTGATATGAATAATATAAATAAAATAATAACTAAACTACAAAATGCCAAGATAATTTTCTTGAAATTCATCTCCGCAAATGACGTTGGAGCGACAGGGGCTCATCAATCAGGATTTTATCTTGCTAAAAATACATGGAGGCTTTTCTTTGACTCTCCGGGTATTAAAGGGCAGAATAAAGACAAATACGTCACAATACGTTGGAATGACACTTTTGACACAGAAAGCCGGGTCATTTATTACGGCACCGGAACCCGCAACGAATATCGATTAACCCGATTCGGTTTGAATTTTCCTTATTTAAAGGAGAATAATATCAACGATCTTCTCATTCTTATTCGTAATCCCGAAGAAACATTTGAAGGTTTTGTGATCAATAAACATGATGTAACCAATTTCTTTAAAGAATCCGGGATTTCCAAAATACCAGAAAAAGGAAGCTTAACTATATCCGGAGAAGATTTAATCAATAAAAAACAAGAGGATACCATCGATAATGAAGAGGAAATTTCATCCGGAGAGAAAAGATATTTACGACAAACAATAAATTCGGAAATCAATGAAGGGAGTGTTGTAAAAAAGAAATTTTTTAACCCCAAAGCACATATTCTCAGTCTTCTGGGAGATGAGTTAATCAAAAGTCCGGTAATGGCAATTTATGAACTCATCAAAAACAGCTATGATGCTGATGCAAAAAATGTTAATGTATATTTCAGTGATATTGAAGATACAGAAGAAGCCTCCATTGTCATCACAGACGACGGAACAGGCATGACCTCAAATATAATTGAAAATATATGGTTGGAACCAGGAAGTGATTACAGAAAACCCATCGATCCGAATACAGGTTTGAGAAAAATCATAAAATCACCGATATACGAACGAACCCCAATGGGAGAAAAAGGTATTGGCCGATTTGCTGTTCACAAATTAGGCTCTGAAATACTCCTTATCACCCGTCCTTTGCTCATTACTCGCAATAATGACGGCAAAATTGAGTATTCAAAGCTCGCTGATTATGAAATACAATTATTTATAGATTGGAAGGAATTCAATCAGTCAAAACATTTATCCGAGATTCCGATATCTTGGCAAATTAAAACGTCCCCTTCAACATTCCTATTCAAAGATACCAGCGGCACATCTATCCATTTAAGTGGATTAAAAGAAATCTGGACCAGAGGTATGGCGAGAGAACTGAAGAATCATACCCTTTCCATGCTGTCTCCTAAATTAGAAAAAGACAGTTTTAACATTAATCTGATTTTCAATAATGAATGGCTGGCAGGCTCTCCATCTATTGATGAATTTCTTCTCGAGGCTCCTTATAAGTTTACTGCTATTGTTGACGAAAATTTTAATCTGATCTTTAGTTATCAATTCTTACTAAAAAATAATCAGGAAATCGGAAGCAGAGAAATCAATAATAATCACGAGTATAATAAAAATATCAAAGGCAGCCTGAGGCCTTTCCTCAGATCAGCTTATGAAAAACAAGGATTTGACCGAATTGAGATCGATTCTCTTCTTAATGAATTTGATGCAAATCTGGATAAAACCCCCTTCGGAGACTTAAAATTCGAATTTTACTCATATGATCTTGATGCTGCTTCATTAAGAGATTACTCAAGTGATAATCGTTACACCAAAACACTATTAAGAGAGCACTCTGGCATAAAAGTATATAAAGGAGACCTTCGCGTTTTCGACTATGGTGAAAAAGGAAACGACTGGCTCGGAATAGACTTGGAGCGTATCCAAAACAAAGAATGGTTTTCAAATAACCAGAATATAGGGTATTTGTATCTGAATCCGGAGCAATCCATCTCCTTGATAGAAAAAACAAATCGGGAAGGATTCGTCCACAATAAAGCCTATGAGATATTTTACATAATTGTAAAATATCTGCTCAACGAATTTAAAACGATCAGGCAAGTAGATCGTATAAGATGGTTAAAATTCAATCGAAAAGTATCCGAACAAACCTTTGATGCTAGGTTCCAGACATTTAAAAATCTTATTCAAAATGCTGAAATAAAGAATGAAGAACATAAACAAAAATTAATCACTGAGGCAGAAAAGCTTGAAGAAAAATATGAAGAGGATACTAAAATCCTGTTAATCCCGGCCGGAGTGGGAATGACGGCATCAGTGGCACTGCATGAAATTGAAAAATTAGTCCCTCGGATGGAAACGACAGTCAGACAAGAAGATATTGATAAAGATAAAATAAGGAGGGAGGTTGTAGAATTAAAATTCTACACAGATGGTATTATCTCCGTCTTAAGGAAAGGGGGGAGTGAGGAAACTGATATTAATGCAGCAATCGAGCGAGCCATAAATAATTATATATTTAAAGTTCGGGATCGCAATATAAAAATAAATACGAACTTGGACAAAACAATCGGGAACCTCAAAGTTGAGAAAAGATTTCTTATCACTATGTTGATGAACCTATTGGACAATAGCATTTATTGGCTGGATACTGTCAACAGGCCTCAGCGTTCAATATTTATAAAAAGCTTTAAATATAATGATACACCAACCATTATTGTAGCAGACAATGGGCCTGGATTCAAAGATAGCATATCAGAAGTCGTAACTCCATTCTTTTCAAGAAAAGCAAACGGCATCGGGATAGGACTATATTTGATAGATACAATTATGATGCAATACGGCAAATTTACTATCATTGGCAAAGCAGAAGCATCTGATTATGGAGTCCCTGAAGAATACGATGGGGCTATTGTTAAACTAGTTTTCAATAAAATATAACTACAATCATGAAATATTTTGAACCCAGCGTTGTTATCGTGGATGATAAAAAAGAGGAAATCGAAGGCCTGATAGACCATTATCACACTCAAGGTATCGGATGTAAGTATTTTAATGCTGATCTCCATGATGGAGATAGCTATCCGGACAAACCAATGTCAGATGTAATGCTATTATTTCTTGATTTGTATTATTCGGATGCACCTCTTGAGAATGGATACGATCCGGAATTATCAGCCAGTTGGGTGAGATCAATTATTCATCCGGGAGCATTTTATATTTTAATACTATGGACAAAAGACCCTGCACAGGCAAAACTGGTTACTGACAAATTAGACGAGCTCAATCGTCATCCTTTTCAGACATTCATTGAGGGCAAGAATACCTATGCAATTGACAGCCCCGAGAAGTATAACTATGAAGAATTATTCAAATCTATAGATGCCAAGATAGCTGAAACACCTGAAATTGAAGAAATCCTGATTTGGAAAAACACCATAAAAAAAGCTTCTAATGTTGTGTTAGGAGGATTAATTTCAACTGACACCGAAGAATTTAGTAATAAATTAAAGAAGATTACAGTTTGTCACGGAGGAAAAATCATATCTGGAACAGATGACTTTTCAAAAAAGCGAGCCTCACTATTTGCTGCACTAAATAATGTTTTAGTTTCTAATGCACCCCAGTATAATTTCGAAGAGGAAATCTCTGTGCATAATCAAACCCATTTATATGATTTATCCCAAATAGATTCACCTGTTATAGATAACCAATTAAATAGCTGGTTTCATTTCAATCTGACTAATAATCTGAATAAATTGACTTGTCCGGGTATTATTGCAAAAAACAATTCTGCTTTTTTAAAAAATATATACTCAATAAAAAATGATTCATTCGTTCATGATTACATTTCACCTCAAACAGAGCAAGGTGTTTTAATTGAAGATGTTGTTCTTAACATTATCCGACCTTGTGATTATGCACAAAATAAATATGGTAAAAATTTGAAATTACTGGGTGGCATCGCTGTTATACATCCTAAAAGGAAAGACGGTGATAAAAAAGATATTAAACTTAAACAGAAACACGACAGCATCATTTTACTTGACCATTTATACTTTAATCACGTGGATAATGATGTAGCCCTGATATTTGATCTCAGATATAGTTTTTCTTTACCCGAACGCATCTTCCTGTCCAAATTCGAGAATATAAAGTTGCTGAATAAAGAATTGTTATCTGAGATACAAGTCACATATAGCAGCTACTGTAGCCGACTAGGATTTACCAAGGTATTTTAATAACAAAAATATGACCGATGTGCATACCCCTGCAACTCGCCATTATAATATGAGCCAAGTCAAGAGTCGGAATACCAAGCCGGAACTTATGGTCAGGCAATATCTGTTCTCCACAGGATTTCGTTACAGGATAAATGTAAAAAAACTCCCAGGGACCCCGGATATCGTTTTACCCAAGTATAAAACAGTTATCTTTGTCAATGGCTGTTTTTGGCACGGACATGATGGTTGTAAATATTTTGTTATTCCACAAACTCGCACAGAATGGTGGATTAACAAAATCAACCAGAATAAACTACGGGATCTGAAAACCACAGACAAACTCAGACAATCCGGCTGGCATGTCATTACAATCTGGGAATGTCAACTAAAACCAGATATTATCAGTGCGACCTTGGAACAAATAAAAAAAGAAATTCTTTCGGTACAGTAGTCCGAGCAGACACAATGCTTATATTTGTACCTCTGAGATATTATATTACGATGACAAAGAAAATAAAGGCAGATACTCATTATCAGCTAGAAGCCTCTGAAATATTAAAAGTAAAAAGTCAAGATAGTCCCACGCCGGAAGAAATGCTGGCTGTAATGACACACTGGATACATAATCAAGGTCCTGTTGCAAAATATTACAGCAAGGATTGCCGCAAATATTTGCAACTTCTGCTCAAGAAGAAATATCCGGATTTGAGTAATCCGGAATCAATAGTCCTAAAAGATATTGAGAAATACAGATTATTATCAGATGTATTAAACACACCTTATCCTGCACCCAAACGGAAGAAATTTACTTTTATAGATCTTTTTGCAGGGATGGGTGGGTTTCGCATTGCCATGCAAAATCTCGGAGGCAGATGTGTTTATTCATCTGAATGGAATAAATATGCACAAAAAACATATCTTGCAAATTTCGGGGAAATGCCTTTTGGCGACATAACCAATGAAAAAAACAAAAATTATATCCCAGACAATTTTGATATATTATGTGCCGGATTTCCATGCCAGCCATTTTCCATTGCAGGAATATCCAAGAAAAACAGTCTGGGACGTGCCCATGGTTTCTTAGACGAAACACAGGGAACGCTCTTTTTTGACGTTGCTGAAATAATTCGGAGGAAACAACCCAAAGCCATTTTTCTGGAAAACGTCAAAAATTTGCAATCACATGACAATGGAAATACATTCAGAGTTATTTCCAACACATTAAGAGAGCTAGATTACAACATCCATGTCAAAGTTATGGATGGAAAATATTTCGTTCCACAACATCGTGAACGTATTATGATTATTGGTTTCAGAAACAGCCTGTTTCATAAAAACGAGAATTTCACATTTCCGGACGTAAATAATGTCCCATTAAAAATCAATGATATTCTGGAAAAAAATGTTGATCCCAAATACACATTAACGGATAAATTATGGACATATCTCCAGAATTATGCATTAAAACATCAGGCTAATGGCAACGGATTCGGATTTGGACTGGTCGATCTGGAGGGAATCACCAGGACACTAAGCGCAAGATATTATAAAGATGGCTCTGAAATACTTATACCTCAAGGCGAGGGAAACAATCCCCGTCGTCTCACAACCCGGGAATGCGCCCGTTTAATGGGCTATGAAGACAAATATATCATCAATGCGGTATCCGATGTCCAAGCTTACCATCAATGTGGAAACTCTGTGATTGTACCCCTTATCTCAGCAGTTGCACAAAATCTGGTAAAAACGATGCTCAGAGATGAGAGAAGATAATATTGTAAGAGATGCCATTGTATCTGTAGTAAGCTAAACAGCAACATTTTGCAAGTTCATATCAGCCAATGCTGCCGGAGCCTCAGGTGTCATAAGTCTGGATATTTGACATCAACTAAAGCATGGCGTTTATTCTTCGAACGTCCCGGCAACCGGAAGGAAAGAAAAGAGCGAAGCATAAATATAAAAATGGCAAAATGACTTTGTGTCTCAAAGTCGCTTTCTTACTATGGAAGTAAAAATGAATACAGATATAACCCGATTCGGACGAAACTTTCCGTTCCTTACAGACAGAATGTCGGAGATCCTTTGATCCTGCGCCACATTGCGAGGATTAACATGAAGGATATGTCCTGTCATCAGATGAAGATATTGAGGCTTTTCTCAATGCATTTGGCATGAGTCCGGTCGAAACAAATGCGTTAATCAAAAAACTATATCATTAACCCGGAAGATGCCTTGCTGGAGATATTTCAGAATATTCTCAACTCTTACAACCAATTTCCAACAACAATAGATATGGCGAACTATGCTTGGGATTGCTTTATCAAAACACACCAATAACGGATGTTATGATATGCCAAAATCCGGATAAACATATAATATCATGTATCAATATTGGATATGAGTTATTTAAAGCATCAAGGTCAAACTATACACTACAGATATAAAAGCTGGATTTAAAAATACAGACAGAACTTATAGCATTTTCCAATCAAATACTCAATCGTAGAAAAAGTTGTGCAGGCAAATCTTTGGAGTATCACCAGTTAACCACATTCACGACTTGCAAATTATAGTGCGAAACTCAAGTTGCAACAGAAGGATACAAGAAACCAGACTTCATCTTTCCAAGAACGCCTATAAAAAACCTTGCACTAACATTTCGTTCTCAAAGATTTATTTATATTTACCACAATAGAAAACAGGTCTCTTATAAAATCATAAAACACTTATTTTCAATACAATTAAAAAAACAGTAAGAATAGACACAGCAAACTAATAACAAAGACGTTGTAATTTCAGTCTAAAATCGAGGGGTATTCAGCTCCAAATTATTCAATTTAAAGTTATTTCTCAGATAATGAAAACAGTAGATTTCTGCGTCGGAAAGTAAAACGCGAGGACGTCGGTCAGACATCCTCGCGTTCATTATGCGGATATTAAGGAACCCGCGAGCGGAAGTTCCCCAAACAGCCATCTTGTCGTCAAAACAGCAATCACTCGCCGACCGAGAATTTATAGATACAGCGGCTCTCGTACTTCTCGCCGGGACGCAGCACGGCCGAGGGCCATTCGGGCTTGTTCGGCGTGTCGGGGTATTTCTGGGTCTCCAGGCAGACGGCCGACCGGAATCCGTAAACGGCGCCCTTCTTCCCCCTGACGCTTCCGTCGAGGAAATTGCCGCAGTAGACCTGAATGCCGGGCTCGGTCGTATAAACATCCAGCCGGATACCCGTGGCAGGCGACTCCAGCGAAGCACACGTCTCGGCAATGTCGCCCCGGGTGTTCAGCACCCAGTTGTGGTCGATGCCGTGGCCGTTCCGGAGCTGTTCGAAATCCTGCCCGATGCGTTCGCCGATAGGCGTCGAGGCCCGGAAATCCATCGGGGTATCCGCCACCGGAGCGATCTCGCCGGTGGTCATGAAGGTCGAATCAACCGGCGTATAGCTGTCGGCGTTCACCGTCAGCAGCCATTCCGAATTGTTCTTCGCGGGGTCCCCGTCGAGGTTGAAATAGGAGTGGTTGGTCATATTCACGACCGTGGTCTTGTCCGTTTCGGCCGCATAGCGAATGTCGATGGCGTTATCGTCGGTCAGCGTCATCGTCACCCGGCAGTCGAAATTCCCCGGGAAGCCCTCTTCGCCGTCTTTCGACCCATAGGTCAGCTCCAGCTCGCGGTCGCTTTTCTGCACGGCGTCGAAAATCCGGTACTGGAATCCCCGGGGACCTCCGTGCAGACAGTGGCCGTAGTTATTCTGCGGCAACTGGTATTCAATGCCGTCCAATGTGATCCGCCCCTGCCCGATGCGGTTGGCATAGCGGCCGATCGTAGCCCCGAAGTCAGTCGGAATCGTCCGGTAATCCCCGATGTTATCGAATCCGAGCACGACGTCGCGCATGACGCCGTCACGGTCGGGAACCATCACCGACACGATGCGTCCGCCGAAGTTGGTGACGCACACCTCCATGCCCTTGTCGTTCTTCAGAACAAACAGGTCGGTTTTCTTCCCGTCCGCCTCGCTCTGGAAATCACTTCGTTTCAGTCCGGAGAGCGTCTGCCCGTCCTGCTGCCCACCTGCGCATGCGGCCGTCAGGGCTGCACACAGCAAAATAATTGATCGTTTCATTTTTTCAGATTAGTATTTATCGTTCGGTAATCAATCTCACAATCACTTGTCCCCGGGATCACGGCTGAAAATGGCACGGATCAGTTTCATATCGAATTTCGGCGTGCGGTCGTAATAGTAGACGCCGTTCTGTTCCTGCTCCACGTCGGTGAGCTGGGTATAACAATAGCCCCAGACCTGATCTTTCAGTTCCAGTATGCCGTTGATCTGCCCTTCGAGCCGTTGCAGGAACTCCGCCTGGCTCTTCGGCGGCTTGCCGTAACCCCACGATTCGGTCTGCGACTCGCGTTCCTGATCTTTCGCCCACTTAATGCCGCCGACCTCGTCGATGAAGTAGGGCATCTTCCCGTCATACGACGGGAACTCGTAGCGGTCGTTCAGGCGCAAACCGTTGAACCCGATGTTCGCCGGAACGACTCCGACGGAACGCAGCGGCGTCTGAAAAAACTCTCCGTCCTTGTAGATGATCTCTTTCAGCCGGGCCGGGTCCTGCTCGTAGTTGTGCACGGTCCAGATGTCGGTTTTGATATGGACGCCGCCGCTGGCGTCGTTCACAGGACGTGTCGGGTCCAGCGCCTTGGTCAGGTCGTAGAGGTCCGCCGTAAAACGGGGATACTGCACCCGGTCGGGCCACCACTCCTCGTTCATCGGCGTCCAGATCAGCAGCGAGGGGTGGTTCCGGTCGCGGAGCACCAGTTCCGACCATTCGGTCAGGAAATTGCGGGCCGCCTCGATGCCGTTGGCATCCATGCCCCAGCTGGGAGCCTCGCCCCAGGTGATGTAACCCAGGCGGTCGGCCCAATAGTGGAAACGCTCCTCGAAAGCCTTTTGATGGAGGCGCGCGCCGTTGAACCCGGCGGCCATCGAAAGTTCGATGTCGCGCTTCAGCGCCGCGTCGGACGGGGCCGTCCAGATGCCGTCGGGATAGAATCCCTGATCGAGCACCAACCGCTGATAATAGGGTTCGTTGTTCAGGTAGATCTTGTTCCCCTCGATGTGGACCTTGCGCATGCCCGCATAGGAGTTCACCTCGTCGAGCACCTCCCCTTTCGCATTCACGAGCCGGTAGGTGATGTCGTAGAGAAACGGCGACTCCGGCGACCAGAGCTTCGGCCGTTTGACCGGAAGCACGGCGACCGAACTGTTCGCGGCCCTCACCGCCGCGGAAGCCACGGTCTTACCACCGTCCTTTACCGTGATCTGCAACGTGTTGCCGCTCTCCGACCGGAACCGGGGCGTGATGACCAACTGTCCCTGGTCGATGTCCGTCACCACGTGCGCCGAGAGCAGCCCCGCAGGGTCCACGGCCTCCATCCACACCGTCTGCCAGATACCCGTGGTGCGGGTGTAGTTGCAACTGTAGGAGGCGTATTGCAAGTTCTGCTTGCCGGCGCCCTGCGTCGTCGAACGCACGTCGCTCGTGGCCCTCACGACCAGGTGATGGCTCTTTCCGGGCGTGACCAGACGTGTCAGGTCGACGCTGAACGACGAACTTCCCCCGATATGGCGGGCGGCGAAAACCCCGTCGACATAGACCTCCGCATTGTAGTAAACAGCCCCGAAATTCAGCAGAATGTCCTTTCCGCTCCACGCTTCGGGAACCGCCACCTCGCGGTGATACCAGATGCAGTTGATGAAATCGGTGTACCCGACCCCCGAAAGGGAGCTCTCGGGACAGAACGGCACCGTGATCCGGCCCTCGAAGGAGGTCGCCTTTTCCAATCCCCGCTCCAACCCCGAGGCGGAGAAGTCGAACGTATAGTCCCACACCCCGTTGAGGTTCATCCACGCCGACCGTTCGAACTGCGGCCGGGGATACTCCCCGCGGGGGATATCCGAAGCATTGGCCTGAAATACCGTTCCGGCGAAAAACAGCGCCGCGGTCAAAAATTTCGTTATTTTCATATCCGTTTCTTTTATTCCGGTTGTAAAATTAAACAGTTTATCGTATTACAACCATCGCTATCCAGTCAAAAAATAGCATTATCTGCCCAACTGATAGAACGTTTTGCCTAATCGGGGAAAAATGCGCATCTTTGTGGCGCAAAAAATCTGAAAAATGCTCTACTCCGAAGATACCCGTATCGAAACGCTCGCCGTGCATGTCGTCGGCAACAAGTCGAAGGACGAACCGCTCATGGTCTCGCCCGATGTCTCCCCGCAGGTGGCCGACGAGGGGCTCATGCGCACGCTGACAGCCTATTTCCTCGGCGGGTTCAAATCCGAAGAGTGTTACAACCTCTACCACGAGACCGACCTCACGTGCAACGAGGTCTGGAACTTCGCGGGGCGGGTCTTCGACGACCCGGAATCGTTCTACGAACATTCGGTAAGCCTTGCGAAACACCTCTACGAAAGCGGCATGCACCCGCAGATCAAAAGCGGGGAGTTCTACGCGGTCTATTTCTCCGACTGCCGTTTCGGCGGCGAGCCGGTCGATGCGCTGGGGCTTTTCAAATCCGAGACGCGCGACACGTTCCTCGACGTCGGCCACGAGGCCGAAGGGGTCCGCATCGCGGCCCGCGAGGGCATCGACATCAAACGGCTGGACAAAGGGGCCGTTATCTTCAACGTGGAGCGCGAAGCGGGTTTTGCGGTCCATATCGTCGACAACACCAACCGCACCGAGGCCCGCTACTGGATCGACGATTTCCTGCGCGTGCGCCAGCGTCAGGACGACTACCACAACACGCACAACGCCCTGGCGATGTGCAAGAAGTACGTCACGAAGCATCTTTCGAAGGAGTTCGACGTTTCGAAGGCCGACCAGGCGGAGATGCTCAACGACACGATCCACTATTTTCAGGAGCAGGACAACTTTTCGCTCGACGAGTTCTCGGAGAAGGTGATCCGCCAGCCGGAGGTCGCCGAGAGTTTCGCGCGTTTCAAACAGGAGTACGAACAGGAACGCGACATCCGCATCGAGGACGAGTTCGGCATTTCGGATTCGGCGGTTAAGAAGCAGGCGCGGTCGTACAAGAGCGTCATCAAACTCGACCGCAATTTCCACATCTACGTCCACGGCAACCGCAGCCTGCTGGAGCAGGGCGAGGACGAAAAGGGCAAGTTCTACAAGGTCTACTACGAGGAGGAGCAGTAGCCCCCGGGCGGCATCGCTATCCCATTTTGCGGTAAATCCGACCGGGCATGTGCCGGAGCAGCCATGCGACGATCCGCCAGCGGCGCGTGACAACCGCCACGGGGCGGCGCCGCCGCACGGCCCGCAACAACTGATCCGCCACCTTATCGACGTGCATCACCCAGAACAACCCTTCGCCCTTGGCCATCTCCGTCGCCGTGAATCCCGGACGGATGTCGGTCACGAAGATCGGCAGCCGGGACTTGGCCGCCTTCTGCCGAAGCCCCTCGGCATAATTCATCTGATAGGCTTTCGAAGCGTTGTAGGCCGGGGCTCCGCCCCCGCCGCGCAGTCCGCCGACCGAGGTGATTACGACCAGGTGTCCGCCGCCCTGCCGCTCGAAAAGACGGTAGGCCCAATCGACCGCAGCCGTCCAGCCCACGACATTGGTGCGGATGGCCGGCTCTTCCAGTGCATAGTCCAGCCCGGGATTCAGCTCCCCCGCCCCGGCGCTCACCACGCATAAATCCACACCGCCCAGCTCCCCGGCAAGGGCGTCCAATGCGGCGCACGAGGCCGCCGGATCGGTGACGTCGGCCACAGCGCGGCAAAAGGCGCCGGGATTCGCGGCGGCCAGTTCGTCCAGCAGCGTCCCGCGCCGTCCGGTCACGCCGACCCGGTATCCGGCGGCGGCGAGGCGTTCGGCCACGGCACGGCCGATACCGGAGGTGGCCCCTATGACAATCGCCCGTTTTTTCATAGATACAAAGATAGAAAAAAGGTCGGACGGCTCCAAAACCGGATTGCATAACTGTCAAAGGTGCCGTAACAGCGCCAAAGATCACACAAACCGGAACCCGGGGCAAATTTTGAAGAACCAAACGAAGGTATTAAATTTGCGGTATCCATTAAGAACGGAAAACGACCATGAACGCAATCCTCCGGTTTCTCTTCCCCGCTGCGCCCTCCGGCACCGGGGCTTCGTGGCTGCTGCTGGCAGCCCGCATCGTTTTCGGCGTGCTGCTGATGACCCACGGCATCGCCAAATGGCAGAATTTCGAAACCCTCTCCGCCACGTTCCCCGACCCGCTGGGCGTCGGCAGCCCGGCATCGCTCGCGCTGGCGATCTTCGGCGAGGTCGTCTGCCCGCTGGGCTTCATCACCGGAACGCTCTACCGGCTGGCGCTGCTGCCGATGATCTTCACCATGTGCATCGCATTTTTCTCGGTCCACAGCGGCGACCCGTTCGCCGTCCGCGAACTGGCGATGCTCTACCTCGCGGCTTTCGTCCTGCTCTGGATCGCCGGACCGGGCCGCTACGCCGCCGACAGCCTGATCGCCAGCAAACTCCGGCCGAAACGATGACGCGACAAACGCAGTTCACGCTCCGTCCGCGCAGCCGGGGGTTCCACCTCATCACCGACGAGGTGGTGCGCAACCTGCCGCCGCTGCCCGAGGCGGGGCTTCTGCACCTCTTTATCCAGCACACCTCGGCGGGACTTTCGGTCAACGAGAACGCCGACCCCGACGTGCAGCAGGACCTCGCGGCGATCTTCGACCGGCTGGTCCGCGAACGCGAAAGCTACTACGCCCACACGCTCGAAGGCGACGACGACATGCCGGCGCACGCCAAATCGACCCTCACGGGCGTCAGCCTCACCCTTCCGATCGTCGGCGGACGCCTCGGACTGGGCATCTGGCAGGGCATCTACCTCTGCGAATTCCGCAACCGGGCTTCGGGACGCCGGATCGTGGCGACCGTCATCGGATAGCCAGCCGCCGCCGGACGCCCCGGAATACGGCGTGAATCTCGCACCCCGGACCGGAGAGACGCAACAACCGAAAAAATCGTTATCTTTGTCCGGAGGGCCCCCGAAAAAGGTCCCGCGGACACGCATGGAAACAATCACTCAATTTCTCATCGACTGGGGCTACTGGGGCCTCTTCCTCTCGGCGCTCATCGCCGGGAGCGTCCTGCCGTTCAGCTCCGAAGCGGTGATGGTGGTGCTCGTGGGCATGGGCCTCGACCCCGTGTGGTGCATCGTCGCCGCCGCGCTGGGCAACACGCTCGGCGGCATGACCTGCTATTGGATCGGGACGCTGGGCAAGACCGAGTGGATCACCCGGCTGGGGGTCACGACGCGCCAGCTGGCCCGGGCCCGGAAATTCCTCTCGGGACGCGGGGCGCTGATGGCCTTCTTCGCATTCCTGCCCACCATCGGCGAAGCCATCGCCATCGTGCTGGGACTGATGCGCAGCAACGTCTGGCTCACGAGCAGCGCGATGCTCGCGGGCAAAACCCTGCGTTACATTGTCGTACTGGCGACCTTTCAGGGCGCCCTAACCCTTTTCTGATATGGAAATCCGCAAAACGGAAACCCCTTCGTGGGAACTGCTGCTGCTGGCCGATGAGGTGGAGGCATCGGTGGCCGACTACATCGGCCGCGGAACGTGCTACGCCGCCTGCGACGGCGACCGGATCGTCGGTCAGTACGTGCTGATCCACACGCGGCCCTTCACGGCCGAGGTCGTGAATATCGCCGTCGTGCCCGACCGCCAGCGGCAGGGCATCGCCACGGCCCTTTTGGCCCACGCCGCCGAGACGGCCCGCCGGGCGGGGTTCCGCCTGCTCGAAATCGGCACGGGCGATTCGGGATTGGGACAGATCGCCCTCTACGAACGCTGCGGCTTCGTCCGCTGCGGCATCGACGAAGACTATTTTCGGAAATTCAGCCCCGAGCCGATTTTCGAAAACGGCGTCGAGTGCCGCCACATGGTGCGCCTGCGCATGGAACTCGTCTGACCGGATTCCTGCCGGCAGGGACAAAAAACGTGCGGAAGGAACCCGGCCCGGCAAACAAACAGTGACGCCTCATTTTCGCTTTATCCGGAAATCCCATGAAGAATTTCCAAAAAAACCGGACCGGGTTACATTCCTTCCGCACAAGTCATGTACCCGGTCCGTTCTCACGGCGACGCCCCGCAGGGCGATCCTCCTGTAAAAAGCAAGGACGCAGGTACAACCCCTACAGTCGGCCCGTTACAGCCTTATGATGGTAGTTGTCCTTACGCCCAAGCCTGTCCCCTGCCCGAACGGGCAGGGACAAGACTCAGGTTTCAGACAAATTTTATACCATCATAAAAACTGCCGTATTTCTACAACAGGTAACGGTTTACTGTAGGCATAAAGGTTGTCTTAACCTTTAATCGTATATTCTATTGCAAAGATAGCGCAAGCCGAATGCAGAGCCGGGCAAGCCCGAGCTATGCTGAGGCGCAGCCTATCTAAGCCAAAGTTTATCTTTGGCAAATATAATCAAATAATCCGACTAACCAAAAAATCCGGCCCCTTTCGGAGACCGGACCCATTAAAAATAACTTTCGTTTAAGCGTTGGCGGTGGCCAGCGGCGAAGCCTGCGTGTAGGTGCGGGCGGCCAGCTCCTTGTCGAGCATGTAGAGCCCGAACTTGTTGCCCTCGACGGCCTCGCAGGCGGTAATCATGTCGCGTGCCGACTCCTCCTCCTCGACCTGCTCGTCGACGAACCAGACGAGCATGTTCGACGATGCGTAATCCTTGTCCTCGGCGGCGATGGCGGCCAGATTGTTGATCATGGCCGTAACCTCTTTCTCGTGTTTGAGCGTGTCCTGGAACATCTCCAGCGGCGAAGCCCACTTGGTGCGCACCTCCTCGATCGGGAGCAGCTTCACCTCGGCGTCGCGCGAGAGGATGTAGTTCATAAAGATCCGCGCGTGGTCCTGCTCCTCCTGGAACTGGACGTAGAACCAGTTGGCAACGCCTTTCAGCCCCTTGGCCTCGGCATCCATCGACATCGAAAGATAGAGGTAAGCCGACCAGAGTTCGGCATTGATCTGAGCGTTCATCGCTTCGTGTAATTTCTTGCTTAACATGGCTGTATTGCTTTAAGTTTGCGGTTTGTTCGTGATACAAATATACAATAGTTTTTTGTGATTTGTACAAAAATATCCATCATATTATTTTATACGGCGATAGGCGGACATTATAAATATAAATAGGACGGCGCCCGGGATTTCATCCGGGCGCCGTCGGTGGTTATCAGCAGAATGCGGATCAGTCGTCGATCTCGACCAGGCGGAATTTCGGGTCGAATTTCAGTTCGAGACCGTTGTCGAGCTTCACCTCGTAGCCGCGCTTGTCGCGGTCGATCGAGACGATCTTGCGGCCTGCGAAGTTCCTGGCCACATGGTCGCGGATCTGCTGCGGAACGATGGCCGCGGGAACCTCGCCGTACTTGCAGTCGACATCCGTCCACTGGCCGTTCTTGGCGAACTCGACCTTCGAACCGTTGACGAAGACCACCTTGTAGTCCTTGTCGAACATCTCCTCGTCGACCTTGGCGTAGGAGACCTCGACGCCCGCGAAGTGGGCTTTGATGAACTGCTGCGAAGCGGCCGGGAGTTCGGCGACGGTGATGATGCGGTCGTTACCGGCGAAAGCGGAGACAGAGGAGGCCATGAGGGCCAGGGAAGCGAAGATAATCGTGAGCTTTTTCATAATCGTTTTTGTTTTTACAGGTTTAATCGGATTTTCTACTGCAAAGTTGCGGCCTGAAACTGAAACGAATCTGAAAAAAGCGAAAAAATCGAAAAAATCACGCCGAAAACTCCACCGTGAAGCAATGCCGCCCGTTTATATAGGAGTAAGCGACCTTCAACCCGTAAAGGCGGCACACGGCATCGACCACCGCGAGGCCCAGCCCCGTCGAACCCTCCTTCTTCGCGCCCTGGTAGAAGCGGTCGAAGATATGCCCGGCATCGAGCGGACCGCCCGCGCCGCTGTTCGCAACCGTGAGCCTGCGCGGCGCCACCGTGACCGCGATCTCCCCGCCGGCGTCGCCGTGGACGAAGGCATTCTTCACGAGGTTCGCCACCACGCTTCCGGCCAGCGAGGGATTCATGCGCACCGTCAGCGGCCCCTCGTCCGTGAGTGTGAAGCGCATGCCGCGGTAGGCGTAAATCTCCTCCATGTCCTCGGCCGTGCGGCGCACCAGCGCGTTGATGTCGACCTCCTCGGTCTCGGGGAACTGCCCGTTGTCGATCTTCGACAGCAGCAGCAGCGAGCGGTTGAGCCGCACGAGGTAATCCAGCGTCCGCTGCACCTTGGCGATCTCGCCCAGCTGCTCCTCCGTGAGCGTCTGCGCATCGTCGACCAGCATTTCGAGCCGGTTGCGGCAGACCGCCAGCGGGGTCTGCATCTCGTGCGAGGCGTTGCCGATAAACTGTTTCTGCCGTTCGAACGTCGATTCGGCGCGCTCGGCATAGCGGCGCGCGGCATCGTTCAGCCGCCGGAACTCCGTGACGGAGGTGTCAATGGCCAGCGGCGGATTCCGCGCCCCCACGGTATAGCCGTCCAGCCACCGCAGCAGGGCATACAGCGGCCGCATCGTGCGGTACAGCACCACGACCGTAATGAGCAGGATCAGCAGCAGCAGGAACAGGTAGAGGCAGACGATCCAGTAGAGGATCGCCTCCCGGAGATCGTCCTTTTCGATTGTGGGCGTCATCACCGTCAGCTCGTACCACTTCCCGTCGCGGTCGTGAAACACCTTGCGCAGCACGCGGGCCGGCTCTTCGTCGTCCCGTTCGGGAATGAAAATCTCCTCGTCGGAATAACGCTCGCGCGGCTGCACGGCGGCGTATTCGTCCGACACCTCGTTGAGAAAATAGGCGTTGTTGCCCTCGGAGGCCGCCACCGGAAGCTCCCGACCCGCCAATACCCGTGTCAGGATCACCTCGGCGCGCGCTTCGAGGGAGTCGTCCACCTCGTCGTTGATCTCGTCGATCATCGTGACGTAAAACAGCACGGCCCAGGCCGCCAGCAGCAGCGACAGAGCCCACGACAGGTGCAGCAGAATGCGGTAAACCAGTTTCATGGCTGTACGAGTTTATAGCCGAAGCCGTAGACGGCGCGTATCTCGATGTCGGCGCCGGCATCGTGGAGCTTGCGGCGCAGGTTCTTCATCTGTGCATAGACGAAATCGAAATTGTCGGCCTGGTCGATATGGTCGCCCCACACCCCCTCGGCCAGCGCGGTCTTGTCGACCGTGTGGTTGGGCCGCGACATGAAGTAGTGGAGGATGTCGTACTCCTTGCGCAGCAGCTCCACCTCGCGGCCCGCCACCTCGACGCGGCGGCTATCGGGCCACAGACGCACGTTTCCGGCGTCGAGGCTCTCGTGCCCGTCGCGCTGATGGCGCCGCAGGACACTGCGGATGCGGGCGCTGAGTTCGGCCAGGTGGAACGGCTTGGGCAGGTAGTCGTCGGCCCCGAGTTCCAGTCCTTCGATCTTGTCGTCCAGCGAGTCGCGGGCCGAGATGATGATGACCCCGGCGCGGCTGCGCCGCTGCTTCAGCTCTTCGAGCAGCCGCAGGCCGCTGCCGCCGGGCAGCATGATGTCCAGCAGGATGCAGTCGTAGTCGTATGCGGCGATCTTGTCGAGGGCCGCGGCATAGTCGGCGGCCTGCTCGACGACGTATTGCTCGCGGACCAGCGTCCGGACCATGATCTCCCGCAGGGAGGGTTCGTCTTCAACAATCAGTATTTTCATAATCTATCTTTTTTTCCGGGCGGGGCGCAAATCCGGGTCCGCAACCCGCCGACCTGCCATCGTCCCCTAAAACCCGGCTCTTAGCCGGGGGAAAGGTAGCATCCGAATCCGAATGGAAACTGAAACGGCGCTCTCCACCCTGCCAAATATAGCCATTTTCCGGCCGGACGGCAAAAAAAACGGCGTCCCGAAGGACGCCGCAAAACTATTTACAGCCCGAAAGCTACGCCTTCTCACCGTCGTAAGCCCACTTCACATAGGTCGCACCCCAGGTGTAACCGCCGCCGAAGGCTGCGAGAATCAGGTTGTCGCCCTTGCGAAGCTCCTTCTCGTAGTCGAAGAGACACGTCGGGATCGTAGCGGCCGTGGTGTTGCCGTTCCGGTCGATGTTGATCATGCACTTGTCCTGCGTGATGCCCATGCGGCGCGCCGTGGCGTCGATGATGCGCAGGTTGGCCTGGTGGGGCACCAGGAAACGGACATCCTCGCCCTTGAGGTTGTGACGCTCCATCATCTCCACCGAAACGTCGGACATCTTCGACACGGCGGCCTTGAATACGGCGTGTCCGTCCCACATGATGGTGTGCCAGTTGTTCTGCACGGTCTCGACCGAAGCCGGGTAGCGCGAACCGCCCGCCTTCATGTAGAGCTGCATCTCGCCCGAACCGTCGGAATGCAGGATCGAGTCGATCACGCCGTAGCCATCGGCATTGGCCTCCAGCAGCACGGCAGCTGCGGCGTCGCCGAAGAGCGGACAAGTGGAACGGTCGGTATAGTCTACGATCGACGACATCTTGTCGGCGCCCACGACGATGACCCGCTTGCTCGTGCCGGCCTCGATGAACTTGGCTCCCGTCGTCAGCGCGAACAGGAATCCGCTGCACGCAGCCGAAACGTCGAACGCGAAGGCATTCTTGCAACCAGCCTGGTCTGCGATCAGGTTACCCGTCGAGGGGAAGAACATATCGGGGGTCACGGTGGCGCAGATCACCACGTCGACCGACATCGGGTCGATGCCCGTTTTGTCGAGCAGGTTGATGACGGCACGCGCTCCCATGTAGGAACTGCCGACGCCTTCGCCTTTGAGGATGTGGCGCGTTTTGATACCGGTGTGCGACATGATCCACTCATCGTTGGTGTCGACCATCTGGCTCAACTCATCGTTGGTGAGGATATACTCCGGAAGGTACTGTCCCACTCCCGTTATCGCTGCTGTAATCTTACCCATTAACTTAACTTTTGCTATTCGTAATTCGGATTAATTTTTGAACGCACGCTGCAACTTCTCCGTGAGGCCAGCCCGAATGACCTGCCCGGTCGAAAGGATCATGCTTTTGATCGCCTCGGGCGAAGAGCATCCGTGGCCGATGACGACAGGCGCGTTGACACCCAGAACGGGGGTGCCGCCGACGCTTTCATAATTCATGGCGTCCCAGAAAGCATTGCTGCACCCCAGCGCCTTGTTGATACGGTAGAGCCCCTCGGCCATCTTCAGCACCGTGTTGCCGACGAATCCGTCGCAGACGATCACGTCGGCGACTTTCGCCGAGAAAAGGTACGAGGCTTCGATATTACCCACGAAATTGATGCGACCGTCGGCCTTCAGCAGTTCGTAAGCGGCTTTGGTCTGGACATTGCCTTTGGTCTCCTCCTCGCCGATGTTAAGCACCGCGACACGCGGTTTTTCAATGCCCAGCACCGCCTCGGCGTAAATCGAGCCGATCAGTCCGTACTGCTCCAGCACTTCGGGCTTGCAGTCCACGTTCAGGCCCACATCCAACAACAGCGCGGGATGCCCCGTGACCGTGGGAATAAGCGATGAGATCGCGGGGCGGATGACCCCTTCGATGGGTTTGACGGCATACATCGAGCCGACCATCATGGCCCCGGTGGACCCGGCGCTCGCAAAACCGTCGACAGCGCCCTTGGCCAGGTAGCCGAAGCCTACCGTAATGCTCGAATCGGCCTTGGCCTGAAACGCCTTGGCCGGATGGTCGCCCATCTCGATCACCTCGGTAGTGGCAACGATGTCGAACCTGTCGGCCGGACACCCTTCCGAAGAGAGCACGGAGTTAATTTTCCGCTCGTCGCCGAACAACACGATACGGCTGTCCGACCCGACCTTCTCGAGCGCCAGAATAGCGCCCTTCACAGTCGCTTCGGGAGCGTAATCGCCGCCCATGGCGTCTACACCAATCTTTATCATACTCGTGCGATTTGGTTGTTATCTCGCTCTCCGCCCACCCACACATACGGCAACGACCATGTGACGCCCGGCCTTATCCGGGTGAAACGGGAGTTCATTACATAAAAAAAAGAGGCAAACCCGGCGGGATGCACTCTTCTGAGCGCCGAAATTATTCGGCAGCCTTCTTCTCGATAGCCAGCTTTCCGCGATAGAAGCCGCACTCGGGGCATACGCGGTGGTACAGGACGGCTGCACCGCAGTTCGAGCAGGTAACCACCGTCGGAACGGTAGCCTTGTAGTTGGTTCTGCGCTTATCGCGTCGCGTCGACGAGACTTTGTGTTTAGGATGTGCCATTTTACAGTATAGATTATAAGTTTAACGTATTTTTAGCTTTTGTCATTTCGTACCGCGGGGCTTTTCCGGCTCCTCTTCTTCGGCTTCCATCTGCTCGCGCAGGGCCGCCAGTTTGGCCCATTCGCCCTCATTGTGCTCTGTCCCGCCTCCGGCCCGGGCCTCGATCGAAGCGAACTCCTGGTCCGAAACGATGCGGAAACGTTCGAGCATTTCGGGATTGCACGCCCCGTCGGGATGCACCCGCTGGTAGGGCAGCGACAGTACGATGCTCTCGTAGATGTACTGTTTGAGGTCCACCTGGTCCTCGCCCGGCAGCATCCACATCACCTCGCCGTCGTATTCGTGCACCTCCTCGGAGAATTTCACCACGAGCTGTCCCTCGAAATCAATGGGTATCCGGCAATCTTCCAGACAGCGGTCGCACTCCACGATGACATAACCCGTAATCGCCACGTCGAGCACGATCCGGCTCTCCGAGCGGTCGGCTCCGACCGTCACTTCACAGCGGCCGTCCTTTATCTCCGTGCTCTGGTACTCCTCAAACAACGATCCGTCCACCTCGAACCGAAATTCGTGGCAGCCCGGCTTCAGCCCCTTATAAGGGATCGCATATCGTTGAGTTTCCCCCATTTATGCACATTTAGTGCGCAAAGTTACGAAAAAATAAGACATTTGCAAAGAAAACTGCGAGATTTAGCGCGTCCGCACGCTTTGCGGCGAGCCCGCCGCAGGATGGTTTTGCATCCGTCGGCCTTTTTTCCTACCTTTGGTGTCGTAACGACACTTTTACCAGTCGGAATGTTTTGCAAAACCGCACACAATATGGTTTTGAACCCATCCGGCGCTTTCGTACCTTACTATATTTATGGACAAAAAAGGATTCACCATCGAAGTCACGAGCCGCTACGACGGGTGGTGGCGGTACAACGCGGCGCTGATGTGCGGCTGTTTCGACGCCGCGGACCAGCGCATCGGATTCGCCTCGGCGGAATCAGCCGTCGCCCCCGCAGGGGCCAACCTCACCGAACGCCCTGCCGACGTTCCTGCCGACCGCAGCGCGGTGCTGGAGACCATGGCCTGCGACCACCTGCTGCTCTACCTCTATATCATCCCCCACACGCTGCCCGCCGGCAACGACATCGACGCCACACGGCCTTTCGAGATCGAACTGCGAATCTCCTATGCCGGACGCCTGCTGCGCACCGAGAAGCGGACGATCAACCAGTGGTCGGGCGCCTCGGTCGAGATGCGCGTGGAAACGAAAAAATAGACGGCGGCCCGACGCGGCCTATCCGCCCGAAAACAAGAAAGGGACCCCGACGGGGTCCCTTTTCTGTCGAATGGCTTCGATTATTTGTTGTTGAAAGCGGCCATCTTCTCGATGAGCATGAGGACCTTGTTCGAGTATCCCCACTCGTTGTCGTACCACGAAACGACCTTTACGAAGGTGTCGGTCAGTGCGATACCGGCAGCCTTGTCGAAGATCGACGTACGGGCGTCGCCCAGGAAGTCCGACGAAACGACAGCCTCCTCGGTGTAACCCAGGATACCCTTCAGTTCGCCTTCCGAAGCCTCCTTCATGGCAGCGCAGATCTCGTCGTACTTGGCGGGCTTGGCCAGGTTCACGGTCAGGTCGACAACCGAAACGTCGAGGGTCGGAACGCGCATCGACATACCGGTCAGCTTACCGTTCAGCTCGGGGATCACCTTGCCTACGGCCTTTGCAGCGCCGGTCGACGAGGGGATGATGTTGCCCGAAGCGGCACGGCCGCCGCGCCAGTCCTTCATCGAGGGACCGTCGACGGTCTTCTGCGTTGCGGTGGTCGAGTGAACGGTGGTCATCAGACCGTCGGTGATGCCGAACTTGTCGTTCAGGACCTTGGCGATCGGTGCAAGGCAGTTCGTGGTGCACGATGCGTTCGAAACGATCGTCTGACCCTTGTAGGTGTCGGTGTTCACGCCGCATACGAACATCGGGGTGTCGTCCTTCGAGGGAGCCGACATAACGACGTACTTGGCACCGGCTGCGATGTGAGCCTCGGCCTTCTCCTTGGTGAGGAACAGACCCGTCGACTCTACGACGTACTCGGCGCCTACCTCGTTCCATTTCAGGTTTGCGGGGTCCTTCTCGGCGGTAACGCGGATCGACTTGCCGTTTACGATCAGCAGGCTCTTCTCGGCGTTGAAATCCACCGTGCCGTTGAAGCGGCCATGCATCGTGTCGTATTTGAGCATGTAAGCCATGTAGTCCACGGGAACCAGGTCGTTGATGCCCACCACTTCGATGTTGTCGTTCGTGCAGGCTGCACGGAACACCAGACGGCCGATACGGCCGAAACCGTTGATACCGATTTTAATAGTTGCCATAATAATTTGAATTATTTGTTAATAAAAGATTTCGTTATTTTTTTCACAGCACAAAAGTACATACTTTATACATTTTACGCAAATAAAAAATTAAATTTTTTTACGAACCGCATACGTACCTGTGCCGCATTTCCTTTGCGTCCTATTGCGCGACCTGCTTGGCCCGCTTGGCCATGGCCGAAGCGAAGACGAAATCGTTGAGTTCGCGGTTGTCGGCGTGGAGGATATCGTCCTTGGTTCCCTCCCACCACTTGCGGCCGCCGTGGATATATACAATTTTCTCGCCGATCTCCATCACCGAGTTCATGTCGTGGGTGTTGATGATCGTCGTGATGCCGTACTCCTGCGTGATCTCGTGAATCAGGTTGTCGATGACGACCGAGGTCTGGGGATCGAGGCCCGAGTTGGGCTCGTCGCAGAAAAGGTAGCGGGGATTCATCACGATGGCGCGGGCGATGGCCACACGTTTGATCATACCGCCCGACAGCTCGGCCGGATAGAGGCGGTTGGCGTCCTCGAGGCGCACGCGCTGGAGGCAGAAATTCACGCGCTCCATCTTCTCCTTCGTGCTCTGCGACGTGAAGAGGTCCAACGGCAGCCGGACATTCTCCTCGACGGTCGACGAGTCGAGCAGCGCCCCGCCCTGGAAGATCATGCCGATATCCTTGCGGATGGCCTTGCGGTCGCGGAATCCGAGCTTCGTGAAATTGATGTCGTCGTACCACACGTCGCCCGAATCGGGTTCGTGCAGCCCCACGAGGGTTTTCAGCAGCACGGTCTTTCCCGAGCCGCTGCGGCCGATGATGAGGTTGGTCTTCCCGGTCTCGAATTCCACCGAGATATCGTCGAGCACCACGCGCCCGTCGAACGATTTGACGATATGTTCGGCACGTATCATATAAGCAGGACTTGCGTAAGGATGAGGTCGAAAAGCAGGATCACCACACAGCTGGCCACCACGGCGCGCGTCGACGCCGCGCCGACCTCCATCGAGTTGCCCCGGGCGTTGTAGCCGTAGAAGGCTGAAATCGAGGTGATGATATAGGCGAAGACGACTGTTTTGATGAGCGTATAGGTGATCGAATAGGGTTTGAAATCCATCAGCAGGCCGTCGACGTAGTCGGCCGGGATCATGATGCCCGTGACGGCGGCGATGATCCACCCGCCGAGGATGCCGATCAGGATCGAAAGAATCGTGAGGAACGGAAAGAAGAGCATCGCGGCGACGATCTTCGGAAGGATCAGGTACGAGGCCGAATTGACGCCCATGATCTCCAGTGCATCGATCTGCTCGGTGATGCGCATCGTGCCGATCTCCGAAGCGATCGACGACCCGACCTTGCCGGCGAGGATCAGCGCCACGACCGCCGACGAAAATTCCAGAATCATCGTCTCGCGCGTGGCATAGCCCACCAGCGAACGGGGGATGAACGGCGAATCGAGGTTGATGCACATTTGCAGCGTGATGACCGCGCCGATGAATACCGAGATGATGGCCGTCAGGCCGATCGAGTTGACGCCCAGCGCCTCCATTTCGAAAACGATGCGCCGGCGGTAGATCGCCGCCTTCTCCGGACGGGAAAAAACCTTTCCCATCAGTATGAAATAGCGGCCTATGAGTTCGAATACCTTCAACATGCGGCTACTGTTCCTTTTCCTCCTCGAAATCGACGTAGTCGCCCACGTCCTTCGATACGCGTTTCTCGGGCGTCCCGGCGGTCTTGTGCACCCGCACTTCGCCTTCGCGGCCCCTGCGCTCCCGCTCTGCAAACGGCGAGCCGGAATTCCGCTGCCGGAATCCGCCCCGGGTCTGCTCCCCGAAGCCTTCGCCGAACTGCTCCTCCATCTGTTTGCGGACCTTGTAGATCCGCCAGCGGAAGACCAGCATCAGCACGATTGCCAATACTACGATACCCATAAGAAAGTACAATATAAATAACGCGATGCCTTTCAGCAGCGCGGGGGCGCCGAGCGCCAGTATGACGATAAGGAGCGTCGTGAGCGGATTGCGCTGCACGAAACCCGCCAACGAGTCGATGATTGCCGTGAAGAAATTCATTCCGATTCTGGTTTACATCCCCACAAAGGTAGGGAAAAATCTGCGTATTTCAATTAATTGTCGTAAATTTGGCGGTTGAAAGCAAAAACAAATCACAACCCGATATGTTAACTTCCCTCACCGCCATTTCGCCCGTCGACGGGCGTTACCGTAATAAAACGGAGAAACTGGCCGATTATTTTTCCGAACAGGCCCTCATCCGCTACCGCATCCGCGTCGAAGTCGAGTATTTCATCGCCCTCTGCGAACTGCCTTTGCCGCAGCTTGCCGGGATCGACCGCTCGAAATTCGCCGCCCTGCGCTCGCTGTACACCGATTTCTCGACCGCCGACGCCCAACGCGTCAAAGAGATCGAGTCGGTTACGAACCACGATGTCAAAGCCATCGAATACATCATTAAGGAAAAAATGGACACTTTGGGGCTCGAAGCCTATAAGGAGTTCGTGCACTTCGGCCTCACGTCGCAGGACATCAACAACACGGCCATCCCGCTCTCGCTGAAAGAGGCCATGACGGGGGTCTACTACCCCGCCGTCGAGGAGGTCCGCGGCAAGCTGGCGTCGTTCGCCGAGCAGTGGCGCGCCGTGCCGATGCTGGCACGCACGCACGGACAGCCCGCCTCGCCGACCTCGCTGGGCAAGGAATTCATGGTCTTCGTCGAGCGCATCGAAAAACAGCTGGCCATGCTCCACGACATCGCCGTGCCGGCCAAGTTCGGCGGCGCCACGGGCAATTTCAACGCCCACCGCGCGGCCTATCCCGGGATCGACTGGGTTGATTTCGCCAACCGCTTCGTGGGCGAGAAACTGGGGCTCTGCCGCTCGCAGTACACCACGCAGATCGAACACTACGATAACCTGGCGGCGATCTTCGACAACATGAAACGCATCGACACCATCCTCATCGACCTTTCGCGCGATATGTGGACCTACATTTCGATGGAGTACTTCAAACAGCAGATCAAAGCCGGGGAGGTCGGTTCGAGCGCCATGCCCCACAAGGTCAACCCCATCGACTTCGAGAACGCCGAGGGCAATTTCGGCATTGCCAACGCCGTCTTCGAGCACCTCGCGTCGAAACTCCCCGTCTCGCGCCTGCAGCGCGACCTGACGGACTCCACCGTCCTGCGCAACATCGGCATACCGATGGCCCATGCGGTGATCGCCCTGCAATCGCTGATGAAGGGGCTCAACAAGGTGATCCTCAATCCCGAAGCGCTGGAGCACGACCTGGAGAACAACTGGGCCGTCGTGGCCGAGGGCATCCAGACCATCCTGCGCCGCGAAGGCTTCCCGAAGCCCTACGAGGCGCTGAAAGCCCTCACGCGCACCAACGCCCACATCACCCGCGAATCGATCGCGGCGTTCATCGAAACGCTCGACGTGGCGGAATCGGTCAAAGCGGAGCTGCGGGCCCTCTCGCCTTCGACCTACACGGGCGTGTTCCGGTAGGCCGTCCTCCCGAAAAGCAAAATGCAGGGCCCTTGCGGGACCCTGCATTTTTCATTATATCACGTAGCTACTCCTTGCAGCAGCGCACCGTGTAGCCGTAGGAGCGGTGTACATCCAGCTCCGGATTGATCGAACCGGAGGAGGAACTGAGCTGCTTTTTAATATACAGGTAATAGGACTTGACCGACGTCGCGTCGGACGACCAGTAACCGCCCGAACCGCCGCTCGCAGCCCGCTGGCCGACAATAGCTCCGGAACTGTACATGCGATAACCCTGTCCCGGATACCAGGCCGTCTGCCCGTTGTGGGTGTAGGTCACCCCATAGTTCTCGACATCCCATGCCGAAACGCCGTCGATGTAGTCGCGTCCGGAACTCAAATTCTCCCACGCGTCGATCCCCGGGACCCTGTATCCCGGAGGGCACGGATCGTTGAGCTGTTTGGTTTCGCCCCACAACTTCGCGTTGGGTTTCGCCAGCCAGTTGTAGCCGGTCCCGACCGTATTATTATAAAACGTCATGGGATTCGCGGCAGCAGTTTCATACGTCACAGCCGCCTTGGAGAAGCCCCACATTAATGACTCATAGGCGGGATTTACGACGGTAAGCTCTTTCAACTCATCGAAAGCGGTGGTACTTGTCGAGGTTTTCGTTCCCCAGTAGAACGGGTCCTTGCGCCCCCACTGGTAATACATGCCGTAAGCATCCGTGCTGCCGACGGCAGTTCCCACGGCGCCCAGGTTGCGGTCCATAAAGACCACGCCGTTCTCATAAGCCATCGTCTGCGGAACGTCGGTCACCCAGATGTGCCAGCTCCACACGATCGCCCCCTCCTGCACGAGGGCCACCAGCGCGTTGCCCTTGCCCTCACCGACCGTGAAGACAATCTCCCCGGACTCCTTGTCGAGGGCCACGTCCGAAACCAGCCCTTCCCGGTCGGTCCACATCCAGTCGGCCGTCATGCCGTCGGCCATTTCGATCGCCGGGTCGAAACCCGCCGAAGCCGCCTCGCCCGCACCGTTGCCGCGCACCTTCGCATTGAACGCATAGGTTCCCGGAGCCGAAACCACATAGCAGTTGGCCGTTCCCGAGGCGCTCAGGTCATCGACCTTCGCCGCCGAAAGCTCTCCGCCGTCGGCCAGCGTGACTTTCACACGACCCTCCGCCGTCGTCACCGAACGGAACAGAACCACCGACACCTCCTCCGACGCTTTGATCGGCTCCCCGGCGGCATCCACGATTCGCCACGGAGCCGCCTCACCCGTCGTCACGGTCCAATACCCCTCGTCATCGACATCCGTCACCGGCACGGCACCCGAAACGGGCATCTGCTCCCCCGAAGCGTCTTTCAGCCACGGCGTATCTTTCTCGGCGGCGAGCGTCCAGTAATAAATATCCTCAGCGGCGGCAATCCCGATCAGCGGGGCTTCGACAGCCTCCGCATCGCAGGCAACCGTCACCTCCGTGCCGTCGCGGAACGCAATGAGCGTTCCGGCTTCGCCCTCCGTCACGGCGCCGACCGCCGAGCGCGACATGGCCCCGGCCAGCTCCCGGAGCGTAACGAGCCCGGCATTGAGGTCTTTAGCCTTCTGTTTCAGTTCCGGGGAGACGGGATTGGCGGGGGGGGGTACATCGTCGGAACCGTTGCCCGAATCGCTTTCACATCCGCCGAGGAGCAGCGCCCAGGCGCAAATTACGAATAACTTTTTCATCATGCTTTGTTTTTTAGTTAAATGGTGTTGTCCGTTCCGTCCGGACAGACTTTCCCGACGGCGGCAGATACGCACAGGCAGGAGCGGGAGCAGAAAGTCCCGGCAAAGCATGGCGACAACCTTTTCATCCGACCGTAAAAAGTCTGTCCGAAGAGGTTTGCTGCTGATGAAAAAAGCGAAAGCTGTTAACAAATTGCGCGCAGGCACAATGCCGGCGGCATGTCAGGCGCTCCCTTTCTCCGCAGGAGCAAACTCTCTATCGTGCACGGCAGGTCTTCTGACTCGTCCCGGATGCGGCGCCTTCCCGGTTTTCACCAGTGGCTCAGATTGTCGCATCCTTTCATGCCCTCGACGGGCGGGACTCACAGCAGCGGGAACTGTTGCCGATTCACACGGCATTCCCTTTTAATTCCCCGCGAGGGGAAACCATTGCGGGGACAAAGATAGGCTTTTCCCGCCGGGAAGCAAACGAATCCGGCGGAATATTTGTCCTGCAGGCCTCAAAATCGCTTAAAAAGCCTTTTCGGCCCCGGCCAGCCGTTTTCGGACAACCTCCCTCCGACTTTGGCACGGGCTTTGCGATTACTTCAATCAGCTGCGGCACAGCAACCGCAGTGAGGTTTCTTCATTTATTTAAGTTTGGGTTAGTAGTTTTAGGAGGGCAACCTCCGGGGGCAGCAGGCAATCGTGACGATTCCCTGCTGTTTTTTTGCGTATCCCGCAACGCAGAACCGAAGAGGCGCAGAACCGGGCCAGAAACGCAGCGGCCGTCCATCGCCTTTAAATCCATGCAGCGCAGAACCGGACCGGAAACTCAGCGACCGTCCATCGCCCTCTAAAACCCGCTTCTTAAGCGGGCGGGTCAGAACTCGACCGTGACGCCCAGCGACGGCAGCAAAGTGCCGCTGACCTGTTCGAGTTTCTTCATACGGTAACGCTGCTCCGCGACCGGGAGCGAGGTGTCTATGATCTCGCCCGTGGACATCAGCACGTCGGGCTGGCGGAGTTTTCCCCCGGCGACGTTCTGCAGGTCGATGTAGATGCCCAGCATGCAGCGGCGGAAATAGAAGACCTTGTCGATGCGCACGTCCAGCTGGGCGAAGGCGTCGAGCCGCCCGGCATTGTATTTCGAGTAGTCGTAATAGGGCCGTCCCTGCGCGTTCCACGCCTCGACGAGCGACGATTTATCTTCGTCGTAAGGCGTGTAGGGCGCACCGCCCACGGCGCTCAGCTTCGCCCCGACGCTCCAGTGGCGCGGCAAATCGTAAGTGCCGCTGACGTTGACCACGAACCGGTTGTCCCACGCCGAAGCGATCCACGGGGCCGAACGGTCGTTGCGGTACTCCGAGCGGAAGAGGGTCACCGACCCCACGACGCTCACACGCCCCGGAATCTGCCAGCGGGCCATCGCCTCCACGCCGTAGGCGCGTCCCTGCGCCGAGGAGACCAGCTCCTCGTTGCCTACCACGCCGTAATCGTTGCCTTTGCAGGCGAGCGGTATTCCGTCCGTAACCGACAGGGGCACATCCCCGTAACGCTTGTAAAAACCTTCGACCGAGACGATCAGCCGGTCGCGCAGCCGCCAGTCGACGCCGGCGCTGAAAATCCCGACCCGCATGTAGTCGAGCGACTTGTTCACCAACCCGCCCTCCTCTTTGAATCCCAACGCCGTATAGGCCGGCAACTGGTAGTAGAGCCCCGCGCTGCCGCTGACCGACCACGCCGGAGCCAGCGCATAGGAGACCGACGCGCGCGGCGAGAGCTGGTTCCACGGCCGGGCCATACGTCCCGAGTAATCGCACCCGTCGGCCCGCAGTCCCGCCGAAGCGGAGAAACGCTTGTCGGCCGAGGCGTACTCGGCTCCGGCGAAAAGCCCCCAGCCGACGATTCCCAGCCGCGTGTTGTAATCCGAGAGCTGCGACTTGTCGGTGTAGAGCCGTTGCAGCGTGCGGTTCGTATAGTCGGAATAGTTCACCTCGACGCCCTCGCGGACCGTCCAGCGGCCCAGGTAGGAGCGGTTCTCGGCCCGCAAGGTGGTCTTCTGCTCTACGGAGCGCAGCCGGAGCGTCAGGTTGTCCTCCGACGAGGAGTCGTTGCGCAGGTATTTGAGATTGCGGTTGTTCAGGTAGTTGTGGCTCAGCGTCACGGTCTGCACGTGGCGGCCGGCATAGTGGCGCCACGAAGCCCCCACCGTGAAGGTCTCCTGCCGGATGCGGGGCAGGTAGCTCAGCAGGTATTCGGCGTCCTCGCCCTTCTCGTCGACATTGAGTTTCATGTTGTCGAAGCCCGCCAGGGCCAGCACCGTCAGTTCGTCGCGCTCCGAAAGGCGTGTTTTGACCTTCACCTGCCCGTCGATGTAGTTGGGCAGGAACGGCAGCCCCAGCATTTTGAACAACAGCTGCAGATAGGACTGGCGGAGCGAAAACAGGTATGTGGTCTTGTCGCCGATGTGGCCGCTGCCGCTCAGCCCCACCTCCGAGGCCCCGAGCGTGGCCTTGAAAGTCTGCTTTTCGGCATTGCCGTCGCGCAGGCGGAAATCCAGCACCGAACTCAGCGCCCCGGCCCGGTCGGCGGGGAAAGCCCCCGTATAGAAGCTGATCTCGCGCACGAGGTCGGCATTGACGATGCTCACCGGGCCGCCCGTGGCGCCCTGCGTGGCGAAATGGTTGATGTTGGGAATCTCGATCCCGTCCATGTAGAACCGGTTCTCCGCGGGGCCGCCGCCGCGCACGATCAGGTCGTTGCGGTAACCCACAGGCGAAAAGGCCACGCCGGGATAGGAACGCACGATGCGCGACACGTCGCGGTTCGAGCCGGGGCTCTTCTCGATCTCCTGCAGGCCGATCACCCGCAGGCTCACGGGACTTTCGACCGTGGCCCGGAACGGCGACGGACGCACCGTCACGGCTTCCAGCCGTTCGGCGTCCTCCTCCAGTTCGACCTCGATGAACGGCGTGGCGGCCGACACCATATATTCGGGTGTCGTGACGCTCTTATACCCCACCGACGAGACCGCCAGCCGCCAGATGCCGGGCTTCACCCGCTCGATGCGAAATTTACCCAGCGAATCGGTCGAAGCGCCTTTTTGCTCCTGCCCGGCCAGCACCACGGCGGCATAAGCCACGGGGCGGCGGCTCAGGCGGTCGATCACCCGTCCGCTGACGGCATAGGTCTCCTGCTGTCCCCGCACGGCCGTCGCCGCCGACAGGAACAGAAACAACATCGCAACTTTCAGGAGTTTCATGGTGCAAATATAGCCGATCGAAGCTAATCCGACACCGCCCGGCCTGAATATTTCGGCAGTAATTTCAGATAAACGAGCAGGATGACGTTCATCAGCAGGGCGTAGACGATGGCCGGAACGGCCATTTCACCGTTGTCGAAGATCAGCGGCGAGGCGGCGATGGCAATGGCCTGCGCGGCGTTCTGCATTCCGACCTCGATGACGATGGTCCTGCGTGCCGCCCGCCCGAGGCGGAACATCCGGGCCAGCAGCGACCCGGCACCCATGGCCAACAGGATGAGCGCCCCGGCGGCCAGCCCCAGCGTCCCGAGGTTTTCGAGGATCGCCGAAGCGTATTGCACGAAAAAGACCGCGGCCAGCAACATCAACGCCGGAAAGGCCACATGCCCCAGCAGGGCATGAACCCGCCGGGCCGCATCCGGACGCCAATGACGGAACAGAGCTCCCGCGGCCATCGGAAGAAACAGCAGGACAATATTCTGCACCAGCAGTTTTCCCGCCGGGAGTTCGATAGCCGCCTCCGTATGCACGGAGACGAAGCGCGCCGCGAAACCCATCACCACCGGAATCGTGAAGAGCGTAATGACGCTGCTCAGCGCCGTGAGCGTCACCGACAAAGCCACGTCGCCCTTGGCCAGCATCGAAAATACGTTCGACGAACTGCCTCCGGGACAGCAGGCGATCAGCATCAGCCCCATGAACCACACGGGCGGCAGGCGGAACGCCAGCGCCACGCCGAAAGCGATGAGCGGCAGGACCAACAACTGGCCCGCCAACCCAGCGACGACGGCCGCGGGACGGCGGAACACTCCGGCGAAAGCCTGCCGGTCGAGTTCGATACCGAGCTGGAACATCAGCACGATCAGGATGGGAAGCACGATCCAAATGGTATTCATAGCGGCTCGGGAATAAGGATTGAACGACAAAAAAGTCTTCCAGGAAATCCTGAAAGACTTTTTTCATCGGTGGGAACATGCGGATTTGAACCGCAGACCTCCTGCTTGTCGAGCAGGCGCTCTAAACCAACTGAGCTATGCTCCCTGCATAAAAAAACCATCTTCCAAGATGGCTGTACCTCGTGGGAGCTGAGGGATTCGAACCCCCGACCCTCTGCTTGTAAGGCAGACGCTCTGAACCAACTGAGCTAAGCTCCCCTTTTGCTGAATTGCGAGTGCAAATGTATGATAAATAAATCATTCCTGCAAGTCCTCCATTCATTTTGGGAAATCTTTTTTCGCTGGCTGTTCGTTCGGTTGACACATTGGTTGACACATTTGCATAAACTCAATGCTGGTTAAACAATAGTAAATTAGTTGATAATCTTATATTTGAATGAAGGAGGACAAACTTTGCAAAGGGGACTATAAATATACCCCTTTCGCAAAGTCTGTCCTTGCTCTGCTAACAGAAAATCGGCGAAAAATTTTCCCCTCTCGCCGTTCGTCTGTTTTCAGCAATTTTCAGTAGCTTTGATTTCTGTAAAGAAAAATCCCCGACCGAAAGGCCGAGGATATATCTTTTATATGAACTGCTCTAAATACTTTTCATTGAATCCCGTGAGTGGGAATTTGAAATCTTTCTGCGTTCCGTCTATTGTCGTATATGTAAAGCTAACGGCGTCGCTCTTGTTGTGAACGGCAAAAAGGTTTACGCTATCTGCGGAATTTGAAAACTCAATGATGTTAGGCATGATTAGCGTTATATCTCCGTGTATATCGTCCAACGGGCAAGACATCGAAACCATCTTCTTCCCTCGTCGTTGAAATGTCATTTTTACGGGTTGCTGCTGGTCGATGTCCAACGCAAAGAAATAGTAAAAGGTAAACGGGACGGTTTCATCTTCTTTTCTTCCGACGAATAGGCAGACCCCGCAATCATCATCATAGGCTACGGATTTGGCAATATAGGATATTTGATTGTCATCCCGTTTCTCCTTGCCGATTTTTCATTCTGTTTTTGGTGTTTTATACATTTTAGCTAAAATTTATGTTGTTATTAAATCTTTGATTATGATGTAAATATACGAAAAACATATGACTTATGCAAGTAAAATAGAAAGGACAAACTTGTGCAGAGGGTCTATATATTAACCCTTTTGCACAAGTCTGTCCTCTAAAATATTAAAGCAGGTCAATAGACAAATTTAATGCTGTAATTTCGGCTCTCGTTATGGTCGCCTGTCTGAACCTCGGAAACCAAAACTTTGGAGATTGTTTTATTGCTGTTGAGTTCGTATTGATAAGTGATTGTTAAGGTATCAGCTGACTCTTTGGATTTTATAACTAATTTTTCGGGTAAGTTTTTACTCTTTTTACCCAAAAAGCCCCAAAAATTATAACTTCCATAGTATTCATCTACGAAATTTAAGTCCAAATTTGTCGGAGTTGCCACAACTTGTGAGTAAGTAATGGTTGTAACCTCCGCTCCATTTTCATAAGATACCAGATTTCCGTTATTCCAATTGTATATGCATTTAGGCAAAGAATTTTTGGATTGTATGCTCTGCAAATAACCATCTTTGTAAGAAAAAAGAGTATAGTCACCATTATCATAGTATGTGTCTATCGCTTTTTCAATATAACCGTCTTTATTCAGTTCGCATTTTGTGATTGTGGTATAGATATACGGATCACCATTGTCGTTATAATCATAGTCTGTTTCTGTATCTGTTTCAGTCAGCATATTGCCTTCATAAGAAAACGAATATTCTTTTTCGCTGCTACTGCGTTTCGTATAAATACGACTTATGCGATTTTGGTTGTCATACTCAATGTTGTATGTTTCTGTATATTCTCCAACCTCTGTAACAATATACTGTTTAACCAATACGGGCTTATCCGAAACGTGCCCGTTGTCATCATCATCGGAACAGGCCGAGAATGAAACTGCCGCAAACATAGCGGCCACCAATAAAAACAACTTTTTCATAGTTGTAATAAGTTTAGTTTGTCGCTCTTGCACCTATGCGACGGTTAATTTTTGGATTTAAGAAAAACAGAAAGCGTGGTGCCGAAAACTTATTTTAGTTGATGAGGTCGTAGGAAACCTTGTAGATAAAATAAGCAACAGCCCCACGCCTATACCCACGAATGGATATGACGCGGCAAGATGTCTGCCTATTCCCCGCTATAATCGAATTTCCTACGTTCGTTCAACGAGAACAAGCAACACTTTCCGTGTTTGTCGTATGTCCCACAAAGATAGACAAGACAAACTAAAAAGCAAAACATCTTTCCGATTTCTCGGAACTGTTGCAGATTGAATTATAAAGAATAAGCCGACATATTCCCTCAAATCGGGAGTTGCAAATCATTCCAACCCTCAATTATCGAGAATATGCCGACTTAAAATCTGTTTTGATGGTTTGGTAATAGCCGTAAGGATTACAAGTAGCCGATAATCAGCCAACCGACCGACAGCGTATATAGAGTATGCTATGCGTTATCCTGCGGCTATCTCTTGTATAACGCTATCCATGTAGATTGCCTGTCCGCTCGCTAACCTGCCCCACCAACAGCAACCGTATTCCTCGATGATAACCTCTCCCGCACGTTTCAGTCGTTCGGCCAGCCAACTGTCAATCAACCACCATTCCATAACATCACCCAGAAACGGATAGATATATTCTTCGGGAAGCAAGTGCTTATTCAGCATTTCATCCACGACTGCGGTTTGATTCGTCAGTACGCAGTTCTCCACTAATCGCCGTGCAGTCATAATAGGTGCTGTTGTGTGGCTATGTTACGGAGCCATTGGTTAGCGAATGTAGTGTGTTCGGCCTGCAAGCGACGGTTCAGAAAGATACCATCTTCCGACCATTTCACGCTGTTCTGCTCTATACCGCAATAATCGTTACGGTAATAGTACGGGATGAATTGCTGTGTTTCTTTGTGCAGGGCAAACAGCATTTCGGGGTCGCGCATAGCATCGCCGTTCTGTTGGCCGTAATGAGCCAGCGAGAAAAAGTTGTACTTGTCGATACGGCCGATTAGTTCAAGGTAGACGGGCATATAAGTACCGTCCGAGTTGTCGATTTTGGTTGTTTGCAGAGCCAACAATGCGCGGAAAATCTCCGCCGCCTTTCTGTCAAGTGTTTTCATATTATAAAACGGTTTTACATTTGACAATGGGGAGGGGGCTTTGATCTGGAGTAGCTTTATATGTGGGGGATATATTTTACCCAATAAGCTACCCAAAGAAAAAAATGACAAGGACAAACATTGTCAAGGGGTATGAATTATAGACCCCTTGTCAATGTCTGTCCTCTGTCTATCAGTCTCTAAAACTCGAACTTCCTCCGTCCGAACTTAAAGGCCCTTGCTCCTCCTTGCTTGCAGTCCTCCAACTCGAAGAACAGCCCGATTATTTTCCTGTCGACCCGACTGTTGAATGGAATGCCGTTATCGTTTATCAACTGCCGCATAAATGTATTGACTTCGTTGGCGGGAACAATATCGTCTGTGTGGAACCGACCATATACAGCTTGCTGCATCTTCTCGGAGGTCAGCAGCCGATTTTCTGCATCACAGCCCAATGCGGCTTCTATCTTGCGCCTGTCGTATCCTAATGTTGCGATACGCTCTGCACCGAGTTGCATGAACGCTTTCACCATTACGCTGAACTCGTCCCCTAACTCCTCCATCAGATAGGACGCTTCGGCTTCGGGCTTGTCTTCCGTCAGTTTGGTCAGTTGCGCCGTTACCTCCTGCCACAACTCTTTTGCGTTCAATCTTCCCGACTGTCTGCGCAGACGGTCTTCGTCTGTAACGGGGGCTTTGTAATGATATATCTTCGTGTGGAACGGTGCATCTGTGTAAGCCGCCTCCAATGCGGAGGGAGATTGATAATATCCGCTGATTTTCTCGTCCTCCCACGCATTGTCCCACATGAAATGGTTGCGTTTCCCGTCGCGGGTAATGAACCGTTTGTAATCCATGCCGTTCAAGGCTTGTAGGAGTACATCCCGTTCTATGTCGTTTTCGGCCTTAATGGCCGCCACCTGCTTGTAGATATTCTCGGCGCTTGTCAGTTGGTGATTGAGCGTTTCACGGGATATACAGGGCAAGCTGTCGCTCGTATTCGTTATATGGTATGCCTGCGCCACACCGTTACGGAACCGCCCGATAGCCTGCACGACCTCTGTCTGCGGGTCTATCATCGAATAAGGAGCGCGGAATACGTCCGTCAGCACAATGACATTCGGCTGGTAGTCCAACTTGATGTCCACCGCCGAGTAGAAACGGCTGGTAAAGAAATTCACCTCGGCCAACTCCGTAAGGTTATCGCTCACTTCCGAAAAATCTTGCCTTTTGAGTTTCTTGACACTTTTTTCGCTACAAAAGACTTTGCACCGCCCTTGCAGTTTGAGCGTCTGAATAAAGCTCAATGTCGTGTCTGTGGAGTTCAGAAAAATGCAGGTTTTTTCGTTCTCCTTGTTGAACCGAGCCAGCAGAATCCGCAATACCCTGACCGTATTATTGGTAATGCAGACCGTTAGCGGTTGTCGGTAATCGTAAGTCGGGACAATACGCAACATTTCAAAACCCTGCTCTGCAAAACGCGGGTCGGACGGAACGATGGGCGTTGCCGAAACCATTGCCTTGTTTCTGAATCTGAAAAAATCCTCGACAGGCAGGTAAATATCCCCTCGGTAGCCCACATCCTGTATGGCCTTTTCGCACTCGTCGAACAAGAGGAAATAATCCTCGAATAACGGAGTGTCCGTTTCATACATGGCAGGCAGTACCTTTTTGTCGAAGCCTTCGGGTGTCGTGATAATCTTGCGGTAGCCGTCATGCTCCCCAGCAAGATAGGCTTTCACGTCCTCTTTACTCGTTCCCTCGTACACGGCAAAGAGGAACGAATGTTGAGCCTTTTTCCCGACGATAACGGGTACATTCGGCTCGATGATGATGGAATGACGGGCGGCATTAATCTCCAGCGTCGTTGCACCGCAACCCGTCATTGTTTTGTTAAGGATGGTGTTCGTCGGTATCTCCTTAATTACGTCCGAGAGCCACTCTCCTTTGTTTATATTTAAGTCTTTACGAATCATTTTAAAGATTTATGGGAAGCGGGCGGTAACCCGCTCCCCTATTATACATTCAGTTACTCGAAAATTGCCGTTACATCCGTCATCGCTTCTGCGGGCATGATGACTTTTCCATTGGGAAAGAGGTATTTGCGCATAAGATAACCATTGCCGTTTTTGGTCTCGACATATTCTTCACGGTATCTGCGGGTATGCTGACAGATTTCTTTTTCCACTTCGGTCAGCCATTCGTGCTGGCCGCAGTTTGCGCTCTCTGCGGAATACTCCGAGATTTCGGGCAATTCCTTGCCTTGCAGGACCGCCAGCAGGTAATTCCATATATGAGAGTTGAGCAAGATTTTACCCTGTAATTCGGTCTTGCCCTTACGCAGACCTACCCATGCATATTTATTCCCTGCCACATCTACGCGCGGGGTTATAATCAGCGCATCGATTCCATGTGTAACCGCTTTCTGTACGGTTTGTACCATTGCCTGATTGTTACCTGATTTCATTGTTACGATGCGACGAGGCTTTTTCTGAATATTATCGGCAGCTACCTGCTGCTCTGCTTTATTATTTAAATTAATCATTGTATATGAAAATTTTATTTTGCCTCCACTTGCTTGGGCGTTCGGCTTGCTCCCGTAATCTTTTAGCTGGCCAGCGTGTTTGATTACAGTCACAAATTTCCCACTTTCTACGACCAAAAAAGAGAAAGAATAGGCAGCGAAAATGCGACCTATTCTTTCTAAAATCGGGGTATGTAAATCAGTTTACAGCAAATCGTCAAAGCGCGTATTGTGCAATGGGCGGCGTAATGCTTTTTCCAACTCGGCGCGTTCTGCTTCATTCATTTCTGAATAGCTCATTGGTGTAAAGCGGGGCTTTTTATCCATTTTCAGCATATATTTAATGCGTCCTGCTACCAACTGTTCATCAACCGCTTCGTCTTCGGTAATCATATCGAGATGACAGAGGTAGTTGGTAATGATTTTACATAGTCCTGTGCTGGTGGCTTTCTTATCTTTGGCGGCATCTTTGAACATTGCATATGTCCCGTATATGATGCAGTCGGCAATGGGATTGGACGATGTACGGCCTGCTTTCTGATAACGTTTCAGTTCGCGGCGGGCATCTTCGGCGGAATGGATGTTACCTAAATGTTCTTTGCAGTAATTCGATAAGGCAGAGCGCAACATCCAATTACTGTAATTCGGAATGATGATTTTACGGTGAAAATTCTTTACACCTTTATTGATGGTAAGAATTATTTCGTTTGTCATTTTGGAGCGGACGGGTGTTTCTTGACAGAACAGGTAGAGTTCCAGCAATTCTCTGCGCATGGTTTGATGGTAATATTCTCCTATATCCATCAGGTCGCTGAAATTGTCTCCTTCCGCTTGTTCTTTTATCTCGGCTCGGAGAAAGGCGCAGTCTAAAAACTTAAAGACCCAAAGGAGCATTTCTTTTTCGTCGTCTGCTATCGGTTCGATATATTTTGCGATTGTTTTATCTTCATCAAAAAGACGATCGAAAAGTAATATTTCCGTTCGGAAGAAGATTGTTACAAACTCTTCTTTCTGAAAGGGAATAGCTTCATAGAAATACAAAGCATCCATTCCATAATACTTTTTTGTGTAATACAGCACTCGCTGAAATGTTTTCCAATCCATATCGTATTGGAGCAGTCTTGGAATCTCGTCCATAATTTTAGGGGTTAGATAACCCAAATATACGAAAAAAGAAAAAAGGATTACCCGCACAACGCAGATAATCCTTACTTGAAAAGAGGACAGACATTGTAAAAGGGTTTATCTTTTAGACCCTTTTACAAAGTTTGTCCTTGCTCCGTTTTACAATAAATTTTGCATCGCCGCGTCTATCTGCGAGTTCTCGAACGAATCGAGATAGATTTGGGTGGTCGATAAATCGGAATGACCCAGCGATTCGGAAATGATTGCAATGTTCACTCCCGACCTTTTCAGTACGGTTGCGAACGTATGACGGGCTACATAGGTAGTCAGATGTTCGATGCCAACCCGTTGTCCGATTTTACGTAACCAACGATTCGTGTTCGTCAGCACCTTATGCGTTCGGTCATATCTCTGCTGTTCCGTCC